>Ga0308170_10000153_pt1 | contig 127373 bp, 100 predicted proteins | sample PhyBR2_2_FD_202136 | JGI IMG/M metagenome (GOLD analysis project Ga0308170, IMG submission 202136) | Phyllosphere microbial communities from UC Gill Tract Community Farm, Albany, California, United States - DLSLSB.R2 | ecosystem: Host-associated > Plants > Phyllosphere > Unclassified | place... | reverse complement strand
CGTCGAAGACTACGACGTTGATAGGTTGGGTGTGTAAGCGCTGTGAGGCGTTGAGCTAACCAATACTAATTGCCCGTGAGGCTTGACCATATAACACCCAAGCAATCTGCAGACAGACAGCAGATTGTGGTGTGTGAAGACGCATGAAGACGAAAGTTTGCGAACACATAGACAGATACCTGATCACATACCCGATTTGCCGAAGCGTTCGAGAGGACGAGTCGGTACCCGAATTTCTTGACGACCATAGAGCGTTGGAACCACCTGATCCCATCCCGAACTCAGCAGTGAAACGATGCATCGCCGATGGTAGTGTGGGGTTTCCCCATGTGAGAGTAGGTCATCGTCAAGATTAAATTCCAGAACCCCATCTGCTTACGCAGATGGGGTTTTGTTTTAAGTGAAGGTCATACATTTTCGCTGGTGCGTTACTGATGTTCGTAACGAGTCGGCAACAGAATTTCTTGACGACCATAGAGTGCTGGAACCACCTGATCCCATCCCGAACTCAGCAGTGAAACGGTGCATCGCCGATGGTAGTGTGGGGTTTCCCCATGTGAGAGTAGGTCATCGTCAAGATCAAATTCCAAAACCCCATCTGCTCACGCAGATGGGGTTTTGTCGTTTAGCCTAACCACAGATGTGGAAATGGCCGGCATTCGCACCCTCATGCGTGCTGTCGAAATAGCGATGCTACGTTGGCCATTGCATCATCGGCAAAACCCTGCAAGAAGCTCTTGAACTCGTCAGCGCTCATCGGGCTCCCATTAGCCGGTTCAGCCATGATGGTCCAGGTTGCGTTACAACCTCCGCGGTCTTGAGGCTCGACTGCCATTGATGCCCAAAGCTTGCCGATCCCCAGACTGTTGTGGAGAGTCGTCCAGGTCATCGTCATGTTGTGATCATCGCGTGAGTTAAGTTGCTCCACAACGACGTGGCCACCTTCCTTGAATTTCTTGTAACGTACCGAGCCCGGGCCATTACCTACCACCTCAATGCTGGCGAGTGCAGGAATGAATTGGGCAAAGCCTCCGAAGTCGCCTACAACCTGCCATACGTCACTCGCGGGTGCGTCGACCGATACTGTTGATATGACCCGTTCACCTACTGGGTTGGTGATCAACGTGTCAGGGTTGAGCTGGTTGGTCTTACTGATAGCATTCATGGTGTTCTCCGTAGTTTAAGGGGTTCTTGCATCAGGTTTCAGGCACACGCACATCAAATGAAGTCGATTTCCTTCAGGTACTCGCAGCCCTTGCGCAGCAGCGTTGGTGTTTTGAGTGGGTAGGACTCACCCATCCGCTGAATGCCTGCCAGGGCGTTTTGGTGCGCAATCATCGAGATATCGCCGATGTCCTCCTCAAACCCGTCGAGATAGAAGCCCAGTACGCCAAATAAGGCGTTATCACTGCCCACCCTGCTCAACTGGGCTTGCCATTCGCTGACACTCACCGTCTCGAAACACCTACCAGCGTCTCGAAATGCGCTGACGTAGTTGCTCCAGCTCAACGGCTCGGGATTGTGGAGGTTGAAAACGGCGTGCGCCGGTTGGTAGCGACTGGCATGAAATCCTATGAAGCGGGCGAGAAAATCCACCGGCATCAGGTCGAAGTTCATGGCAAAGCCCGGGACCTGACCCAGCTGGATCGACCCTTTTAGCATTAGCATCAGGCGGTTTTTGTGTGGCTGGCAGACGCCGGTGGAGCTGTTGAATGCGATGTTGCCGGGGCGATAGATATTCACCCACGCGCCCCGCTCACAGGCTTGCTGCAGGATGCTCTCGGCGACCCACTTGGAGAGGTTGTAACCGTTCTTGATGTAGATCGGCGGGGTCTTGGCGGCTGGTGCTTCGAGGACGCTACCGTCTATCCCGACGGCGCTGCAGGCAGAGAGCGTCGAGACGAAATTGAAGATTTTTTTGCTACGCCCTTCGCACAATTTCAGGCATTCAAAAATTGGCGCCACATTGTCTTTGGCGAGAGTCTCGTAGTCCTGAACGTGATTGACGTTGGCAGCGTTATGTATCAATGCACCAAATTCTTTATCCAGGCGCTCATAGACCTGACTGGTCAACCCCAGTTGCGGCTGAGTGATGTCGGCGGCGTAGACGCGAACCCGCGCCAAATCCAGATGCTCAAGTCGGTTTTCATGTAGCGCCTGGACGAAGCGATCCTGTGCCGTGAATCCGCCTCCTTCACGCACCAGGCACGCCACCTCAGTTGCCCCCCAATTCAACAAAGCTTCCACGATGTGCACACCAAGGAAACCGTTAGCACCAGTGACGATGACTTTATGCACATCGCCCAATCGGTCAACAGGCAGCGCTGGGAGTTCGAGCGTCACGGCAGCATCGTTGAACGCCTGAGCGCTGACGCTCCATGAGGCTGTACCTTCGCCGTCCAGCAACGAAGCCAGATTGGTTAAGGTCGGGGCCTCGATGAAACGGTTAATGGGAACGCTGCGGCCGAACCGCTCTCGAGTCCCGAGGAGCATTTGCGACAACAGAATGGAGTGGCCACCCAGATTGAAGAAGCTCTCGTCTGTAGAGATATCACCAGGGGCAAGCTCCAGCAGGTTCGCCCAAAGCTCAAGAAGTAAACGCTCATTCTCTGTTTCAGGCAGACGCCGATGAGCGGGTTCCAATAACGTCACGGGCAATTGCAGAAGGGCCTTGCGATCGACCTTCCCGTTGCTTGCAAACGGCATGCTGCTCAGCTCCATGTACGCCGTTGGCCGCATGTAATCGGGCAACCTGGCGTCAACGTGAGCCTTGAGCAGACGCCGCGCAGTGTCAGGCTCCGCCTCCTGCGGCTGAGCAACAAAGGCCAGGATGCGCCGCTGCTCATCGATCACCACTGCGACCTGGCGGTAGAGCTGACTGTTGCGGAGGCAGTGCTCAATCTCCTCAGGCTCAACCCTGAAGCCCCGGATCTTGACTTGATTATCCAGTCGTCCGGAGAGCTCGATGCCCTCCGTTGTCCATTTGCCGATATCGCCAGTTCGATAAGCGCGCGTGCTCTTGCCATCTCCAAGCGCGACATGCACGTAACGCTCGTCCGTAAGCGAAGAGTTGTTGACATACCCCAGACACACCCCTAGCCCGACGATGTACAGCTCTCCGGGCATCTGGTCCGCAACAGGCTGCATATTTTCGTCGAGGATCAACACCTCACTGTTAGCGATAGGGCGACCCAAACAACGATTGCTCCCGCCGGGTTGAAACTGGCCAGCGGTTATCAGCACCGTTGCTTCAGTAGGGCCGTACAGATTATGGAAGTGACATTGCGCTGTCAGGCGGTCAATGACAAAAGGCTCGCAGACGTCGCCGCCGGTACATAGGTGTTTGAGCCTTATTGGCCTATCCATTGGCAGGATGCTTAACAAGGCCGGCGGCAGAAACGCGTGGCTGAGATTCTGTTCCAGTAGCTCGGACAGCTGGAGCGGATCGCGACGCTGGTCCTCATTCGCCACCACCAGCTCGGCTCCGCTGAGCAGCGTGGGAAATATATCGATGACCGACGAGTCAAAGCTCAGCGTCGAGAACTGCAGCACCCGACTGTGCTCAGAGAGCTCGACGTAATGCGCGTACCAGGCGGTGAAGTGGCTGAGGTTACGTTGGCTGAGCATCACTCCCTTTGGGTGCCCTGTTGTGCCCGAGGTATAAAGCGCCATGCAGGCCGTATTGATGTCTGGACAATGAAGCATCAATGACTGGCTGGTCGGCTTGATGACAATACTGCTGATGTCCAGCCCCGGCAGCACAACACCGGCAAGCGGATGACTGCCATCGTGCAGTAGCAATGTGGCCCCTGCGTTTTCAAGGATGTACTGCTGACGTTGCAACGGTTGGCTGGGATCCAGCGGCAGATACACCGCGCCACTGCCGAGAATGGCGAGGATGCCGGCGAAAAGAGCAGCAGATTTCGGCATGCATATACCGATGACTACCGGCTTATCCGCTGCGAGCTGAATCAGGGTTGGAAATTGCAGCTGGATAGCGACGCTGTGGGTGCGCAGTGCGTCATAGCTGATGCCTTTGCCGTCGATATTCAGCGCAGTGCGATCGGCGAACCTCACAAAGCTATGGTCCAGCCGAGCGATCAGTGGCTGCTCTGCAATGCTCAACAGACCCGGTGCAGTCGTGAAGTTGAAGCAATGCTCAAAGGCAAGTCGATCCAGTCGCAACAGACTTTCCTCGTGCTCGCTGCCTGATGCGCCGACGTGTTGGGCTTGTGTCAGATCCTCGGAATCACGAGAGAGCTGGCTGACCAGCATCGCAACCGCGTCCACCAGCGTTGCAACTGCAGCGTCACGCAAAACGCGGCCATTGCCGGACTGCACAGCGGCAACGGCCCTGCGCGCGACCAAGCGTCGTGCGGTGGCCGGCCCGAACCAACACAGGACCTCCAGCTGCGGCAGCACCTGGTCGCCCTCCGCTGTGAGTCCCAAGCGCAGGCCGAGATGAGCTGATAGCCCATAAGCGCCTGCCGGGGCGAGGCTCAGGTCCAGCGTGCCGTCCTCAATAAGAAGCATCGCGCCTTTCAAGACACTTCGCTTGACGGCCTCAGCATCCCGCAGCGTATGAATCAGATGCCCATGGGTCTCCAGCTCGGTTCCCACTTCAATGATTGCTTGGCTATGACCAACAAGCACAATCTCCAGGCGTTTCATTGAAGACCTCCTGCCGGCAGATATTCGGCAAGAGCTTCTTGTACGCAGAGGCTGTTTAGCATCGAGCTGTTGGTGAAGAAGCGCATGACGTTGCCCACCAGCGGATGGTGGCGATTGATCGGGAAGCACATCGCATGCGTTTCAGCCCTCAGCGATTGCTTAACGGACTCGTCAACCGGCAGGCTGTCGATCAAGACAAAGTCAAAGGACTTCTGGATGTCGTTGGTCAGGTACTGAGCGATGAACACTGGCAGAATCTGCGCGATCAGTTGCTGGTCGCTAGCCGCCGCTGTGTGCCAGTAGATCTTCACCAAACGCGCCCAAAACCCCGAATGCCGGCCCTCGTCAAGCAAGTGGTCCGCCATAAGCCCCTTGATGGACTGCTTTACTGTGTCGTCTCGCGCGAAGGCCGCGACGTCGTTGGTGACGGTATTCTCGGCGATCGCCACGCAGATGAGCTCGACGGCGCTGCGCAGATGATCGGGTGCCAGCGCCAAAGCTGCGGGAATAGCCCGGCTAAGCTCAATCTCCTGAGGTAATTGAATCGGCTGGATACCGGTCAGTGCGATGGTTTGCTGCATGAAGTCCATCGCGACCAGCGCGTGGTAATCCTCATCGACGACCACCGTCATGGCGTCATAGCGGCAGGCGAAGGGGAAACGGATCGCAAAATTGTCTTTGGCGATGCTTCGCGCGGTTTTATCGACGATTTCAGTTTCGAAAATCACCACGTCGTTGATGAACTTGTACAGGCTCTGCACCAGAGCGAAATCCCGTAGATGAGCACATTCGCGGGTGAAGGTCTCGCTAAGCACCAGCGGCTGGCGGCTGAGCGGATAAATCAGTTTTTCGTCGTTTTCGACCATGCGGCGCGGGCGGGTACGGATCGTCGCCCGGCCTTCCCAGGCATCGACGAAGGATAGATAGTCTTCGGCTTTCATGATTGCGTCCTTGTGTGAAGATCGATTCGGCTAAAAAGGCAGAGCCAGTTCATGCACTGACTTCCCGCGCAGGCTCGCGCATGGTCAGTCGCAGGGCGTCCCACAGCGCTATGCGGCTTTCCACTGCTGCAATGGCGGCGGCGTAGACTTCGCGTTGATGTTGTTCGTTGCCAGCAACCAATCTGGTCAGCAAAGACTCTGCAGCGGGACCGTGGTCTTCTGAGTCCACTTCGATGTGGCGCTCAAGGTAGTAGCGAAAGGTTGGGGCCTTGTCGGCAGTGATGCCCCAGTCATCGAGAATCCGCTGAAACATCTGAGGGATAACGCTTTCTCGACCGTGCAGAAACGCAGCGGCCACGCAATGCGCCGGCGCGTTGAGTGCGACATCTAGGGTGTCACGGACGAAGCGAGCTGCCGCTCTGCTTGCTCCAGCGCTGTCGAGCGCTGTCTGGTAGTGGATGCCGTCGCGCTGCAACTCAACGAAGCGCTCGATGCGCGCCGTGCTTGCGCCGATCTCCCGCATGGCGTCCAGGTACAGTTCGAAGTGGCTGTAGTGCCCACGGTCCTGTCCCGGCCGATCATCTGATTCTTCACCCAACACGATTTCATTGATCAGCCGTGCGGCCTTCGGGTCCCGTGGCGGCAGCCAGGGGAGCCTGATGCACGTGAGCTCCTGTTGCAGACGTTTGGTCAGTGACATGAAGTCCCAGACGGCAAACACATGCACTTCCATGAATCGCTGAAGTGCACGCAATGAATCGATTTCGCAAAAAACAGGGTGTGCGCTGAGTTCTTCTTTTTTGGCCGCTAATTGCAATTCGAGAGTCGTCATTTAACTTCCTTGATTAGGTTCATGCGTCGCAGGCACGTCTTCGTCATTACGAGAACTTACGGGTGAATATCCAGTTACACAGCCCGGCAATAACTCGCCCATTAAAGAATGGCAGCGAAGTGCTGTGACGCTCATTGATTAAGCATTTGAGTGTGCAGGTCCGAACAGCATGTCGGGATATCACATGCTGGTGCCGGTAAGCATTTGCGGTGCATTTGCCCAATAAGTGATACCGGCCAGAAAACGTTAGAACAGTTTCAAATGGTTTCGCAAATACTTTTTAAACTATTTTAAGTTTGGATAAACTGGGCGCAAGCGAAGGCGATAAAACTTGTCATTAAAGTTTTATTAGTTCGAGCGCAACCCTTCCAGCTAATTGGAGCCAGAATTGAAGTTAATGAACGAGTGCCTCGTCCAGCATTGCGCTTTAACGGGCTAATACAGTTTTAGGGGTTTTGGGGTGAGCGACATTAAGTCACTGACTCAATGTCTCCGCTCAGGGCATTGCTCCTTTTAACGCTCCATGAGAACCGCCTTCCTGGAATCAGCTGCAGACCGATTCGTCGTTCGAGTTTGCCTGAACGCGACGCGGCAACGCGTCAGCGACAGTGAAGTTTCACCATAGGCGCATCAGTGGCGACCCGGAGGGCGCGCGGGCGGGCTTTTAGTCTTAGAAGGGGAATAAACAGGAAGAATGGCGCAAGGCGATGCAGGCGCAGGGGCGGCGCTGTTGTCAGCTGCCCAGCAGGCCGAGGTGGGTATTGATGATATGCAGCAAGCGGTCGCGCTGCGACCTGAGAAAATCGTGGGTACCGCGCACCTCAATCAGTTCGAATTCCCGGCGCGTGAACTCTCGCCATCTCATCATGCTGGCAGCAGTGGCGACCGGATCATCGCTGCCGTAGAGGCCGGTCAGTGGGATGTCCAGACCTTCGTCTGCGCAGTGTGACCAGATTTCGGAAAGCTTCACATCGCTACGCACGACAGGCTCCAGCTGTTTCAGCCGTTGTTTGTCCTGCAAGAAAGTGTTCGGGAGCACACTCAGCCTGATCAGCGCTTGAATAAAATCATCCTGCGGCAGCGTGTGAAGGTAGGGCCAGGGCTGTTGGCTGTCAGGGCTTCGGCAGCCGGAGATGAAGAGGTGACGCGTCAGGCTCGGATAATGGTGCTGGGCAAGCCTGGCCATTTCGTACGCAACTCTTCCGCCAAAGCTGTGGCCGTAAAACGCATGGGGTTCGGTAAGGAAAGGCTTTAACGCGAGGAAGGTGTCATGCAGCAGGGGCGCCCACTGATCGTAGGGCGTTTCCTTGAGCCGGCTGCCGTGCCCTGGCAGGCGCAGGGTAACCAATTCAATGTGATCGGCGAGGCTTTCCGCCCAGTCGCGAAAATGCTCCGGATCGCCTCCTACGTGAGGAAAGCAGATCAGGCGAGTTCTGACGGGTTGCCCAGAGTTGACCACCATCAGCCATTTGTTTTTTTCAGCGTGCACTCAGCTTCCCCGTGCCTTGTTCAAGGCGTCATAACCGTGGAGCCGGGTCCTTCGGCGCATACGCCGTCATGAACGGCGTGGGTTGATCCCTTGTGCTTTACGAGCGGTGCCCCAGGGGCAGCAAGGTAAGGTTAAAGACAGTCATGACCCCTCAGTGAGCGAGGGCGCGTTTCTTTAATGCAGGTGCCGGTTTTGCGTCTTCTGCCTTGCGAGCGCTCAGGTAAGCGTTGATGGCTTCAACACCGCGATTCAAGTGATGAGCCAGCGCCTCTATCGTCGCTTCCACATTGCCGGCGGCAGCCATCTCCAGCAGCTCAAGATGGTCATTCTGGGACACCTTGCCCAGATTCATGTGCTCAAGGTTGAAACGCAAAAAGCGCTCTTCCTCATTCAAACCGTCCTCGACCAGCTTGAGCAGGCGCGTGTTATGCGCCTTTGAATACAGCGTCATGTGGAAAAGGCGGTTGAGCGTGCCCATAACGGTGTAATCAGTCTCAACCTCGAGCTTTTCGATGTAGCCGCGCGCGGTGTTGATGTCGTCGGGCGTTAGCAGCGGGATCGACTGGCGTAAGGCTTCGGACTCCAACAGGATGCGTAGCGCATAGGCGTCTGTAGCGTCCTCGTTGATCAACGGAGCGACGACCGCGCCTTTATGGGTTTCGACGCGCAACAGTGACTGCGCTTCCAGTTGCCGCAGCGCTTCGCGAACGGGCATGCGGCTGACACCGAAAAGCGTCGCCAGCTCTTGTTGACGCAGGGCAATGCCCGCCGGAAGACGACCATCAAGAATGGCGCTGCGCAGTTTTTCTTCGATGATTGCGCGCGCCTGGTGCGCAGGCGGCTGCTCATCACCCAGCGTTTCCCGCAGAAATTGCTCTTTCTCAGTCCTGCGCATGCTTGATTTTCTCAGGCCGACGAGTTATTGGATCCAATGAAACACTAGAGACCGCCACCAAGCTTGTCAAACTTTGATACAAGTTGGCGGAGTCGCTCCGGGGCGGCATTCTACAAGGGATTGGCCGCTCGGGTGGTGCCATCAATCGGGCGAGTCTTTAAGCGGCGCCAGCGCATATTGACCTTGATACAAGGTGGATTCAGGGCTGGCACCGCGACAGGACGGCCTCAGATATAGCGGCCAGTCACAAAATGCTGCACATCGTTGAAGCCTGGCGTGGATGCATGTCCCGGGGTCACGAGCGAGTCAATGAACGCCTCGTCTTCCGCGGTAATGCTTACGCTGAGCGCTTTGGTGTAGCTGTCCCATTGCTCCTCGGTGCGAGGGCCGACAATTGCTGACGTCACTGCCTGGTTATTCAGCACCCATGCGATTGCGAATTCCACCAGGCCGACGCCTTTGGCCTGTGTGTACGCCTGTAATTTCTGAGCGATGTGCAACGACTCACTGCGCCACTCGGTTTCAAGGATGCGTTTGTCCTGACGCCCGGCGCGGGTGCTGCTGTCCGGTGTCACATCGGGGGCATACTTGCCGCTGAGCACGCCGCGGGCCAGCGGGCTGTAGGGGACGACACCCAAGCCGTAGAACTTCGCAGCAGTGATCTGCTCCAGCTCAGCCTGGCGATTGACGATGTTGTACAGCGGCTGACTGATAACCGGCTTGTCCACACCCAGACGCTGAGCGACGCTGACCACCTCAGCGATACGCCACCCGCGGAAATTGGAGACGCCCCAATAGCGGATCTTGCCCTCGCGTATCAAGTCGCCGATAGCAGACACGGTCACTTCAAGCGGCGTGTTGTGATCTTCTTTATGCAGGTAATGGATATCGATGTAGTCGGTGTCGAGCCGACGCAGGCTGGATTCGATCTCGTTGAAAATGTGCTTGCGGTTGAGTCCGCTGGAATTTGGGGCAGTGTTACCCGAGCTGCTGCCGACTTTGGTGGCGAGGACCCATTCGCTGCGGCGCTTGGCGATGGCTTCGCCCACGATCTCTTCCGACCGTCCGGCGTTATAGACGTTGGCAGTGTCGATGAAGTTGACGCCTTCATCCCAGGCCTTGTCGATGATGCGCAGGGATTCTTCAGTGCTCGTCTGTACGCCGAACATCATCGAGCCCAGTGTCAGGGTTGATACCTGGAGGCCGGATTGGCCAAGGGTGCGGTATTTCATTGCTCGATATCCTTTTCGTCGGAGAAGTGGAAATCAGGACAGTCTGCGACAGCCTTGCAAGGGGTCTCATAAAGACCGTTCAGACCGGCGGCTCTAGGCCGGACATACTCACCTGTTTGGGCGGGGTTTGAAAAGTGACAAATCAGCTGAGCTGCGGGCGAGGCCGATTACGGGTCAGAGAGCGACATCAGCGTGGCTGAGCCTGGCGTGGCGCCCCGCCAGAAAGCACAGAGTGCCGCCGACCGCCGTGAGGCACGCGAGGACATAGAACATCGTCGGCGCGGGGCTGTTGATCAGTAGATACCCGCAGATTACCGGGCTCAATGCACCGCCGAAAGCCGCCAGGTTCTGCGCGCCCAGATAGCTGCCACGCAAACGCTCGGGCGCAATGGTGTCGACGAACAGGTATTCGGCGGGATAGATGATCATCTCGCCCAGCGTGAAGACGAACATCGCCGCGCACCAGGCCAACGTTGTTGTGGCGAAGCTGAAGCCGATCAGCCCGATCGCGAACAATGCTGTTCCCAGGCAGATCCAGTACGGGAGCTGCTCGCGCTTGAGGAATCGACCGATCTGATATTGCATCAGGATCACGGTCACTGCGTTACAGGCCAGCACCGCAGAAAGGATTCTCAGCGCCTGTTCAGGGGTATGCGTTACCAACAGAAATTGGGACAGGTACAACGTATACCGCCCATGCACGACGGTGCTGAGCAAGCTGCCACCCGTGAACAGAATCAGCGTGCGATCGTTCTTCAGCGTGACCAGCGTGTCGAAGAAGCTGCGCGGAACGTGGTGCGGATCGGCAGCAGTGCGCGGAATGCCGACCATCAGAAACAGACTACAGAACGCAATGGCGCTGGCGATGAAAAAAGGCGCCACCGGCAGGTGCCCGGCAATCACGACGCCCAGCATCGGCCCCGTTGCGTAGCCAATGTTGGTCAGGGTGTAGCGCAGCGAAAACACCTTTGCACGCTGCCCGACAGGCAGGTTCTCGCTGATGATGGCTTTGGAGCCGATCAGAAAGAGCGCCGAAGCGGTTTCGGTGATCACCAGCGTCAGGGTCGTCAGGTAAACATTGTGAGCAAACGTCAGCAGGGAAAATCCGACAGCGCTTGAGAGCATCGCCAGGATCAGCAGCTTGCGCTTCTCCAGCCGGTCGATGATGTAGCCGCCGTACAACCCCAGCAGTGTGGCGATGAAGACCGCGATGCCCATCAACAACCCGACGTCTTGCTGGTTGAGCCCCAGCCGGCTGCTCAAAAACAGCGTCAGCAACGGACTGGTCATTGCCCGGCTCATGACGATGGTCAGCGAGCAGATCATCAGGCGACGGATCACGAGGGAATAAGTGGTCACTCTGGGGTTCCTTTATGTCAGCGCTTCTCTGCAGGAGCGAGTGCGATGGCGCTCCTGCAGAAGCCATGCTGAAGCTTCGTCCGTGACTTGCCATGAACCGCTTACCGGCCTTGATTCATCCCCACTTTGGTCACGGCGCCTTGTTCGAGGTCCCATTTCTTGAGGATTTTGCCGTAGGTGCCATCGTCAACCATGGTCTGCATCGCCTCGGCAATGGCCGTCGCGAGCTCGGGATTGTTCTTGCTGACGCCCAGGCCGGTGAATTGTTTGGAGATGGCTTCGCCAAGCGGCTTATAGGTGTCCTTCTCCTGCGCCATCAGATAGGGGAGAGTTTCGCTGCCCTGCATGGCTGCATCAAGGCGACCCTGGCGCAGTTGTGCCCGGGCGTCAGCAGAGCCTTCGGAGCCGCTGACGATGATCGCCGGCTTACCCTTCGCTTCGCAGTTTTCCTTGCTCCACGCTGAAATTTCCGCAGGCCAGGTGGTACGGCGGCTGGTGCCGACTTTCTTGCCGCACAGATCCGCAGGCTCATTCAAGTCAGTATTTTTAGTCAGCGTGTAGAGCTGCGGGCCGCTGGCGAAGTAATCAACGAATGTCACCGTCTTCTGCCGCTCGGCGGTGTCAGTCATGCCCGACAGAATGATATCGAAACGTTTGGTCACCAGACCGCTGACCATCTGCTCGAACGCTGTTTCCTGCCATTTGATTTTCACACCGAGGCGCTCGGCCAACGCGTTGCCCAAGTCCACGTCGAGCCCGGTCAAGGTGTTGGTACTGGTGTCTTTGAAATCCATGGGCGGATAGTTGGGCACGATGGCGGCGGTGATTTCGCCTTTGTCCTTGAGGCTGGCAGGGAGCGCGGCAAACACCGACGCAGACGCCAACATGCCGACGAGCAATCTGGGGATGAAGATCTTTTTCATGGTCGTTCTCGTTTGTTCTGGTTTAAGTGCGAACGGCAGAAATGAAGCTTTGGGTTCTTGGATTTTGTGGGCTTATTAGAATGTCTTCCGGGGTGCCGGCCTCCACAATCTGGCCGCCGTCCATGAACACCATCCGGTTGGAAACTTCGCGAGCAAACCCCAGCTCATGGGTGACCACAATCATGGTCATGCCGCTGTGCGCCAGGTCACGCATGACTGACAACACTTCACCCACCAGCTCTGGGTCCAGGGCGGAGGTGGGCTCATCGAACAGCATCAGCTTGGGCCGCATCGCCAATGCGCGCGCGATCGCTACTCTCTGCTGCTGACCGCCCGAAAGCTCGACCGGATACGCATGGCGTTTATCGGCCAGACCGACACGAGCGAGCAATTCGGTGGCCTCCTCGGTGGCTTCCTTGGGGGAACGCTTCAGGACCTGGATTGGGCCCTCAATCACATTTTGCAGCGCGGTCATGTGCGGGAAAAGATTGAAGCGCTGAAAAACCATGCCCGTACTAAGGCGCTGCCGGGCGATCTGAGCATCCGTGAGCTCATGCAGCTTGTTGCCGACGATGCGGTAACCCACCAGTTCGCCGTCCACCCACAAACCGCCCTTGTCGATCTTTTCGAGCTGATTGACGCAGCGCAACATCGTGCTTTTGCCCGAGCCCGAAGGCCCAATGATGCACAGAACCTCACCCTGTTCGACCTCAATGCTGACGTCTTTAAGGGCGTGGAACTGGTCATAGTATTTGTTCAGGCCGACGGCTTTGACGATGCTTCTCATGGTGAGTCTCCTGGGCCTGACTTACGAACGCTTGCCGGCGCCGCGAGCAAAGCGCAGCTCCAGTCGGCTTTGGCCAAACGACAGGACGGTGACCACCGCCAGGTACCAGATCCCGGCGACGATCAACAACTCCATGACGCGAGCGTTGGCGTAGTAAATGTTCTGCGCGTTATGCAGCAATTCGGAGTACTGGATCACGCTGGCCAGGCTGGTCATTTTCACCATGCTGATGAATTCGTTGCCCACTGGCGGAATGATCACGCGCATGGCCTGAGGCAAGATCACTCGACGCAGTGCCTGTAAGCGCGGCATGCCGATGGACTTAGCAGCTTCGTATTGCCCGGTATCCACAGACAGCAAGCCTGCGCGCACCACCTCGGCGGTATAGGCGCCCTGATTGATGCTCAGGCCCAGCAGCGCGGCAACAAAAGGCGTCATGAGGCTAACGGTATCGATTTCCATGACGCCGGGGATCCCGATGACAGGGAAAATGAGCGCCAGGTTGAACCACAACAGCAATTGCAAAATCAGCGGCGTGCCGCGGAACAGCCAGGTATAGGTAATCGCTACGTACCGCAAAATCGGGTTGGCGGACATGCGCATGATTGCGGTGATCACGCCGATGATCACCCCAAGGATCATCGCCAGAATCGACATGACGATGGTATTGAGCAGCCCCCATAGAATGGCTTCGGACGTCAGAAACTGGCCGATGTAGCTCCATTCGATCTGCCCATTGGCAAAGGCGCGCGCGAGCCCTGCGAGGGCAACGATGATCAGCGTTGCAAAGAATATGCGTCCGTAATAGCGGCGGGGCACATGTTCGTATTGGGTAATGTCGAATGTGTTCTCGCTTTTCCTGCGCTCGGCTTGCAGCTGCTCTGCCTGATTCTGATTCATGTGTTTCTCCAAAGCCTTATGCAGACCAGGCCTGCCTGAATGTGCCACGCGTCCCCAACCTTTTTTGCGATGACGGCGTCTTCAGCGCGGTATCCAAAGGCCCTCAATCGGCAGTAACTGCGCACTGGAAGATCTGATCAAAGTGTCAGCTTATTTATATTTTCATGGACATTTGGTCGAGGAATTGTGCGCGATGCGCAAGGTTGCCAATCAGCTTTTTCTGTGGTCATTATTGTTGATCGGGCATGTTTTGTTGTGAGTCAGAGCCTGTTGAATTCAATAGGTGAGGTCAATAAGCATTATGGAAACTCCACTTTCCAGTTCTGGAAACGTGCCGCCGAAACCGGGAATTCGTCCGCCGCTGACCCTTAGCGGAATGGACTTCAAGCTGCTGCGGGTATTTCAGGCCGTGGTCGAGGCGGGCGGTTTCAGTGCCGCCCAGAATGAGCTGAATGTCGGACTCGCTGCCATCAGCAAACAGATTTCGGACCTTGAAATCCGGATCGGCATGCGCCTCTGCACGCGCGGTCGTGAAGGGTTTCACCTGACTGAAGAAGGCAAGCTCGTCTACCAGGCGGCCATCGAACTTTTTGCGTCGGTCGACAGTTTTCGCGATCGGATTAGTTCGGCGCAGAACGAGTTGATTGGCGACCTCAGCGTTGGCGTGATCGATAACACCTTGTCCGATCAAAGTTCGCCGCTCATTGCCGCGCTTAGAGCAATGCACGATGAAGCGCCCAAAGTCAGATTGCGCCTTCAAGCCTCTCAGCTGGATGAAGTGGAACGGGGAATGGTAGAAGGGCGGATGAGTCTAGGCATTGTGCCGGTGTATCAGCGACGCGAGGAGTTTGATTATTTCGAACTGTATGAAGAGACCTCTTACGCCTATTGCGCAATGGGGCATCCGCTGTTTGAGGTTGCGGACAGCGCCCTGAGCATCGACAGCCTGCGTGCATTCGAGATTGTTAATCATCGCTACGCTATTCACCGGGACAAGGCGAGCTTCATCAATTACGACAGCCAATGCGCCTCGGCGTCTCAAGTCGAAGCGGTCGCGATGATGATCCTCACCGGGCGCTTCATCGGGTTCCTTCCCGAGCATTACACGCGCAATTTGGTGCGCGACGGTCAGCTTCGGGCACTGCGTCCCGACCTGATCGTTCTGCGCACGCCCGTTAATTTGATCCTCAGGCACAACGCCCCACGAAGCCCGCTGGTCAAGGCCTTCGCGAGGGCGCTGGGGGTGGATTTGAGCGTAAGCAGCTGACGTTGTTCCAGCGCTTTCCTACTGATCAGGAGGAGGATTTTGCCTAGAAATCCACCGTCGCCGACACCTTGAGCGTTCTGGGCTCGCCCTGCGTCAGGTAGTTATTGGCGGTCGAAGCCGATGCCCAATAGGCTTTGTTAGCGACGTTTTCGACATTGGCGCGCAGCGTGATGTATTTGTCGTCGGCCTTGAAACCGTAGCGTGCGCCCAGGTCAACGCGGGTCCATGCCGGGATGCTCAGGGTGTTTTCGGCGTTGATGTACTCGCCGCCGGTTCTTAGCATTCGGCCGCTCAGCGCCGCACCTTTCAGGCCTGGAATATCCCAGTCGGCGCCCAGGTTGTACTGGAATCGCGGCACGCCGGCGGCGCGATTGCCATCGGTCAGGCCGTTGGAGGTTTTCTTCAGCCCCGTGTCCATCCATGTCGCACCTGCCAGCAAGCGCAAGCCCTCGACAGGCTCGCCAAACAGGTTCAGCTCGACGCCTTTGTTGATCTGCTCGCCGTCGACGCTGAACGTGCCCAACGTACTGCCGGGCCTGAATGTCGTAGCGCTGTTGGGCTGCTCGATTCTGTAGACGCCGAACGTCGCGCCGTAGCTGTCCCAATCCAGCTTTACCCCGGCTTCGGTTTGCTTGCTGCGCCGCGGGGGAAACACCTCACCGATGTTTGTAACGTCGCCCGAGGGCGCGGTCGGGCCTTGGGCCAGCCCCTCGATTCGGTTCGCATAAAACGAAACGTGTTCCCATGGTTTGATCACCAAACCGTAGACCGGCGTGGTGATGGATTCATCGTAGTTGGCGTTGCGCACGCCAGATGCCGTGTTCCAGGCATCGACTTCGATGGTCTGACGTCGCACGCCCAGGGTCAGCAGCACGCGGTCATCGACAAACCCCAGGGTGTCGGACACGGCTGCACTCTTGACCCGGTTTTTCCCGACGATTCGCGGATCATGAATATCGCTGCCGAAGTAGGTCGTGGACGGTCGAGGAACTTGCACGGGGTTGTAAAGATTATTGGGCTGGCGGTTGGCAACCAAAGTTGCCTCGTACGACGAGCGTTGCTCACCCCAGATACCCGAGAGGCCGAAGTTCATCTGGTGCGTGATCGGCCCGGTAGTGAAGTGCCCGTTCAAGCCTGCAATAGCACTTTTATTGTCCTCGTCGTGTGGCGAGTACAAGAAGCCGGTACGTGCGGCGCCGGTCTGGTTGCTGACGTACAGCGAGGAATAAACGCCGTTCTCCCGCGTATGCTTCGCACCCATGCCGGCATAAGCCGTCCAGTTGTCGTTCAAGTCATACTCGCCATTGAGCATCCCGTAGGTGTCTTCGAGTTGCGACCACGTCCAGTCCTGAGCGTAATTGTCCTTGGCTGACGGCACATGGGGCACCGACGTACCGTTGGGATACACCACGGAGCGACCCTGATTGATGCGTTCTTTCTGATAGCCGAAATCGGTCGACAGACGCAGCCGATCGCCGCGGTAGTCCAGCGCCACGGCAATCAGTTGCGAACGTTTGGTTTCGTCATCAATCGCCGTGTCGCCGCCATGCTCAGCGAGATTGATACGGGCGCCGAACCGGTTGTCTTCGCCGAAGCGCTCGCCCAGATCCAGATGGCCGCCGGCCTGGCTGTCGCTGGTGTAGTCCAGGCTGATGCTGCGCGTACTCACGTCTTCTGCGCGTTTGGGTACGATGTTGACGCTGCCGCCAATGCCGCTGCCTTGTGGCGAAACGCCGTTGACGAATGCGTTAGGCCCTTTGAACAGCTCAACCCGCTCCACCGCTTCAGTGGTGATGATTTGCCGTGGCAACACGCCGTACATGCCGTTAAAGGCGATGTCGTCAGTTTGCAGCGGCAGGCCGCGAATGGTGAACACTTGGGAAAAGTTACCAAAGCCGGCTGACTGACGCACCGAGGCGTCATTGAGCAGCACGTCGCCCAGCGTTCTCGCCTGCTGATCGGCAATCGTCTTCGCGGTGTAGCTGACCACGCTAAATGGGACGTCCTTGATTTCCTGAGTGCCTAGCACGCCGAGCCTGGCTGACCGTGCGACCTGGCCACCTGCGTAGGCATCGCCTTGGACGACCTGGTCACCTTCGATCATGGTCGCGCCCAACTCCATGGCACCGCCGGCATTCGGTTGGGCCACCACGGTGTACCCGTTCGCACCAGCGCTCGCCACGGTGTAGCCGCTGCCCTTGAGCAGCTCGGCGAACCCTGCCGAGATCGAGTATTCGCCGTGCAGACCACTGCTGTTGCGACCGTCAAGCAAGCCGGAATCGAACGACAATTGCACGCCCGCCATGGCGGCAAACTGCGCAAGCGCGTCTGACAAAGCACCCGGCCCTATGGCATAGCTGCGCATGCCGCTGGGCTGAGTGAGATCGGCCGCGAGTAGCATGTGACTGGGCAGCATGCCCGTCAGGGCCACAGCCAGGCTCATCGCTTTGATATTGGAGCCGATTCTTCGTGAAAGCGGGTGCGGGCTGAGGGGCATTCGGCAGTCCTGTCGACGCAGAGGAATGTAAGGGTTCTTCTGCTTACCGAACGACGTTGAAAAAAGTATCAATTTTTTTGGCAGCGCTCCGAGGACCTTCAGCTGAGAGGCTCGACCGCCACCCAATACCGCGTGAGGCTGCTGATGCTGACAGGTAGTGTGTCCTGCAACAGGCGCAAGCTGGCGTCAGTGTCACGCAGGGAAAAGGCACCCGAGACCTTCAGGTCTGCCACCGAAGAATGGCAGCGCAACACGCCCGGCCGATAGCGGCCCAGCTCAGCCAGTAGATCCGCCAGACGCATCTGTTTGGCGACCATCATTCCGTTTTCCCATGTCAGGCTAGCTGGATCCAGCGCCTCAACGGGCCCGATAAGGGTCGAGCTGAACCCGCTCTGCTCGCCCGCCCTCACAATCACCGGCGCCGACTGCTCGGCCGCGCGAATCTCTACAGCTCCTTCAAGAACCGCCAACGTTGTTAGCGGAGCATCGACCCGTACGCTAAACCGGGTGCCCAGCGCCCGGGCAATGCCATCGCGCGTGTGGACGGTGAAAGGACGGTGTGTGGGTGAGGGATCCCTCGCCGTAGTGATCAGCACTTCGCCGCTGATGAGGCTGATCCGGCGCTCATTTGTGTTGAACGCGATGTTAAGCGAACTGTTCGTGTTGATCAGCAGGTGAGTGCCGTCGGGAAGCGTCAGGGTTTTCTGCTCACCAATCGCGGTGCGCTGTTCGGCCATCCATTGCTGCCAGGGCAGTTCACGCTGCGCCAGCCAGACCGCAGGCCCGGCCAGCAACAGCAAGCCGATACGATTGAGCGCCTGACGTCGACTGATGCCAGTATTGCGGCCGATGCGTCGGATCGTATCGCTGGCGATGGAGCCGGGTACGGAGCGGAAATCCCCGATGATCGCCTCGGCGCGTTGCCACGCTTGCGCATGCTGCGCGCTCCGGTCACGCCATACCTGAATCGCGCGGCGGTCTTCGTCGGTGGCGGTGCCCGACTGCAGCTGCACCAGCCAGTCCGCTGCCTCGCCGAGGATTTCAGGGTCTATGGGTTGAGTCATCACGCCACGCTCAGGCAAGCCAGAAAGGCGTCGCGCATGTATCGCTTGACGGTGATCAGCGACACATCCAGCGCCTCGGCGATCTGTGAATACGTCATGCCGTCGAGCTGCGACATCAGAAACGCCCTGCGTGCCTTGTCAGGCATTGCGCTCAACATCGCATCGATGCGGTAAAGCGCTTCGAGGATCAGCCAGCGGGTTTCAGGGGAGGGCACCTCAGGCTCAGGCAGGTGCGCGATGGTATCGAGGTAAGCGCGTTCTACATCCTGTCGGCGCCACCGATCAATCACCAGCCCCTTGGCGATATGCGTCAGCAGCGCGCGCGGTTCGGCGCCAAAGCTTGTGGCCGATTGGCGTGTCAGCAGCCGAACAAAGGTGTCGTGCGCCAGGTCGGCGGCATCGCTGGTGTTGCCCAACTTGCGATCCAGCCAGCGGTGGAGCCAGCCGTGATGTTCACAGTACAGATTCTGGACATGCAGATTGAGCGATCGATCGGCTGACGACATAGAGACCACTGGCGACCGTCCGGAAGCGTTACCGGATGTAATTAAGAATTGATCGCATTCTATAGTCGTTAGCCGAGCGCTGGCAATTTCATTGCACGTATTTGATCAGCGAGCGAATCCCGGCAAACCCCAATCTTCCAGGGGAAACTCGGTCAGCGAGCCCAGCACCAGATCGGCGTGTGCATACTGCTCGACCGGCATGTGGGGATCCGGCACAGCCACCGCGTACATGCCTGCGGTCTTGGCAGCGGTCACCCCGAAAGGGGAGTCCTCAAACACCAGACAATCCTTCGGGTCCACTCCCAGGCTGCGTGCAGCCGCCAGGAAGATATCCGGCGCAGGCTTGGCGGCCGTGACCTCGGCATGGTCTGCCGTCACAACGTCTTTAAACAGCTCAAACCAGGTGCGGTGATTGCTCGTCTTCACATGGAAGTAATGCAGGGAGGAACTGGTGCCCACCGCAATCGGAATGTTGTGCCTGGCCAGATGACGCACCAGCGCCTCAGCGCCACGCATTGGTTTGGCATCCGGAAAACGCTCATCAAGCATCGGTTGGCGGACGGTGAGGAACTCCTCGGGTGACATCGGCAGCTCAAGGGCACGGATCACGTACTCGGCAAAATCCTGCGAACCGCGGCCAATGGAGTGCTGTTTAACAGCCCAGTCGAACGTCTTGCCGTGCCACTTGGCGATCGTGTCGGTCACCTCGGTGTAAATGCCTTCGGTGTCCAGCAGCAGGCCGTCCATGTCGAAGATCACCGCCTTGACCGGTCCCTTGGGCTTTTGCGCTTCGCTCATTTCATCGATCCCGTTAGCAAATTGGCGTCCAGCCTAACGCTTAGGCGATTGCCATGGCTAGGCGCAACGGCTGCAAAACGCACTCGCCAAGTGCTAATCTCGCCGGGCTCTCGACAGCGCATGTGCTGCTCGGCCGCTTCGTGTGGCGCCGAAACCCTCAGGGGTCAAGGAAGGCAAGACCTCTCTTCAAGAACGGACATCTTCGAGTCGACACATGAAAAAATCAGTCAACATCGCCATAGGCGTCATTGTGGTTGCCGGCGTCCTGGTCACTGCAGGCGCCTGGTACACCGGTAAACGGCTGGAAGGCGCGCTGGGTGATGCCATCCAGCAAGGCAATCAGCAACTTCAAGCCGCGTTCGTCGGGCATGAAGGCAAGGCGAGCGTTGAACTGCTGTCGCTGGACCGGCACTTTTTCACCAGCACTGCGCACTACAAACTGAACGTCCAGGACCCCAAATTCAATGACGGCAAGCCGGTGGAGTTGCTGTTTGTCGACAACATCGAGCACGGGCCATTGCCGTGGAGCCGCGTGAAGTCGTTGCAACTGGTGCCCGTGATGGCGGCCAGCAACATGCAAATCGAGAAGAACGCTTTCTCGGAAAAGTGGTTTGCCATGACCAACGGCCAGCCGCCGCTGACCGGCCATTTCAGCATGGGCTACGACCGAGCTGCACTGGGCCGCGTGGATCTACTGCCGTTTGAGTTCAACGATCAGACCGGTGCGTTCAAGTTTTCGGGCTTCACCCTGAACGCTTCGGGCTCAGGCGACGGACAGAAGCTTGAAGCCAATGGTGTGCTGGGCAGCGTCGACGTCATTGCGACCTCCGAAGAAGGCCCGGTGCACCTGACGCTCAAAGACTTCAGCTTCAATACTGGCGGCACCAAAGGCCAGTCAGGTTTCTACCTGGGGCATACCGACGCAAAGATCGCCTCCGCCGAGTTCCAGGCAGCCGGCCAGCCGGCCGTTCAGCTCAAGGATTTCGTCAACACCAGTCTGCTTCAGGAAGTGGAAGGCAACCTGAATGCTCAGGTGACGTATGACATCGGCAACGTCAGCTTCGACGGCAACAACATCGGCGCCATGCAGATGCTCTGGAAGTTCGGTAACTTCGACATCGCCTCGACCCAGGCGCTGATGAAGCTCTATCAGGAAAAAGTCCAGCCACAGGCCCAGGCCGCCGCTGCCGTTGGCGAGACTTACACGCCGCATTTGAGCCCTGCCGATCAGGCACTGGTGCAGGCCGAAGTCAGTAAATTGCTGGCGGCAAAACCGCATATCGAGCTGGAAAAGCTGTCGCTGAAAACGGCGAGCGGCGAGAGCCAGTTCAACCTGTCGATGGACCTGGGTAACCCGTCGGCGCTGGATCAGCCGGGAGCTGAGTTGCTCAAGCAGTTGCTGACGCAACTGAACGCCAAGCTGGTGCTTTCCAAGCCGATGATTAAAGACCTGGCTGCTCTGCGTGCCAAATCCGCAGGCCTCACCGACCCCGCAGCCATCGCGCAACAAGCCGACGCCGCCGCAGAGTCGGTCGGCGGTATGGCGGTCATGTTGCAACTGGGCAAGGTCGAGGGCGACAACATCGTGTCCAGCCTGCAATACGCCAATGACGTGGTTGATTTCAACGGCGTGAAGATGTCGGCGCAGCAATTTGCAGCCGCCATGATGGGCAAATTCGTGATGTTCAACGGCGGGCAGTGATTGCAGGCCCGGCGACTGCCCAAGTCGCCGGGTAACCGGTCTTCACACCGGCGGCTGACGCGCGATTTCGGTCGGCGCTTCGTGGCCTTCGCGTTCTGGCTGGACGGTGCGTGAGGACATCTCGGCGCGCAATTGCGGCAGGCACTCCGGGTATTGGCGGGCGACGAAACTGATCAGGCGTTCGCGCATGTGGCACCGCGCGTCCCAACTGCGGGAGGAATCCGCCGAACTCAACAGCACCCGCAATTGCATCGCCTTGGCGGTGGTGTCGGTGACCTGCAGCACGCAGACTCGGCCATCCCAGAGATGGGGAATTTCCTTACAGATGCGCTCCGCTTCTTCTCGCAATTCCTCCAGTGGCAACGCGTAATCCACCCACAGAAATACCGAGCCAATCAGGCTCGACGTGCTCCGCGTCCAGTTCTGGAACGGCTTCTCGATGAAGTACTGCAGCGGAATCACCATTCGCCGCTCATCCCAGATCTTCAGCACCACGTAGGTGCCGCTGATCTCTTCGATGCGCCCCCACTCACCCTCGACAATCACCACGTCATCCAGGCGAATGGGCTGTGATATGGCGATCTGCAGGCCTGCGATCAAATTACCCAGCACCGGTTTGGCGGCGAAACCGGCCGCCAGGCCGGCGAGCCCAGCCGATGCCAGCAGGCTCGTGCCGATCTGCCGTACGGGTGGAAAGCTCATCAGGATCAGGCCTGTACCGAACAGCAACACCAGCACGTTCAGGCAACGCACCAGCACCCGCACCTGGGTCTGGATCCGGCGCGCCTGAAGGTTGTCTTCGATGTCCAGCGGGTTTCGGATCGCGACCGCTTCGCCAATGGCCTTCACCGAGCTCAGCGCCAGCCAGGTAAACCCGGCCACCACCAGCATGCCGTTCAGGTGCCTGACGCCGTTGATCAACGGCAGATCGTCCGGCGCGGAGGTCCATACCGTTTGCAGTGCCAGCAACGGGATCAGCCACAAGGTGGGCGGCTCGGCGCGGTGAAGGAGCTGTTGTGCGAAAACGAATGATTTGGCCACCCGTCGCAGCAAAATCAGCGCGATCCAGCGGCCCAACAGCGCGATGCCTATGGCCACGGCGGCAGCCACGAGGGTGTTGAGCCACGGCAACGGCAGGGCGTTCAGCCAGGCCTGCGGGAGTAACTGTTCCATAAAAAAGGTCACCAGCAAGACGGTTCAAAGGCATGAGGTGTGAACCCCCTCGCTGCGCATTGTTCCCCGGCTGGCCCATATCCACCCAAATCAGCCAGCGTCGAAATCCGCGTGCCAGAGCATCTGGCAGGCGCTTCACTCGCTCGAGCGCCTGCTGGCTGTGCTATTGACCTTGAGTCGCCTGAATGCCCAGCTCACGTTGCAATCGGGTTCGAAGACGCCAGCACTGGCTGATCTTCTGCTCCCGCGAGTAATCCGCGCAGCGCTCCGGCAGCACTGCGTTTCTGCATTCCTTGTCCATCAACTCCATGGCCTGCTCGCTGCTGCAATCGAGCTGGCCGGGCAGCGCTTGCGCTGTTTGTTCGGAGTGATGGGCAGGCGCCGGCTTTGTGATTGGCGGGTTAAGGCTGGCGTAGATTGCGAAGGCCGCGATGACAACGATCGACAAAAAGATTTTGCGCGCGTTGACGTGCAGGAATGTTTTTACCGCCTCCCGGATTGGGGCGTAGACCTGCGGGTGGCGGTACGGCGATAGAAATACCCACGCCACCATCAGCAGCGAATAGCACAGCTGCGCGGCTGGCCCCTGGGAATGAAGGATCACTCCAATCAGCACCAACGGCACCCCATGTCGGACCAGCAACGCTTGTGAAGCGGGCCAGTGCAGCCACTCCGGAAGCAACAGATCGCTGATCCATTCATCGGCCTCTTCTATGGCCAGACAAACCGGGCGCCAGACGCGCATGGCGAACAGGCACAACCCGGTCATGAATAATGGATACATCAGCAGCATCACCGCTGCCTTTACGCCGTCGAGCGGGCCTTTCATCATTTCGTTCGGGATCATGAACAGAGCGGTAAAAAGCATCCAGCCGATCCATGTCCAGACAGCCGCATTCATCGGCTCGACTCGTAAGGTCCGCCAACTCTGCAGATCCGCCTCGGGAAACGCCTCGAGCATTTCGGGATAGCGATGGTTGATCGTCGAGCACAGACGCTCGCAGGCGATCCAGACATCCGCGTTGCAGTACCGCGCCAGTCGCAGTCGATCGACTTTGCGACCCGGCTGGAGCACTAGCCGCGCCGCCTTCTCTTCAACGCTGTCAGTCTTGCCGCCTGCCAGCAAACGCTGCCAATGTTCGATATAGGCGTACTTTTCGCATCGCTCCACCAAGTGCCGCCAGATGAACTCCGGTTCGGGAAACACCCCCTTGCGGTCATCCCATCCAAACAGCTCGCAGACTCTGTCGAACAACGCAGCTGACCAGCCTTTATGGTTGTGAAGGAAAAACATCACCCAGCGCTGCAACTGATCGCGGCGTTCAAGGGAGGCCAGCCAGGGTTGCTGAGTCAGTTCCTGAAGGGCCGCGAGAAATTGACGCTCTTTGCCTTCAGTCAGCGCGTGTTCAAGGGACACGCCTTCGTTGTCCAGCAATCGTTGAGTCAGCTGGATTTCCCGGTCCGCGCTGATTCGCAACGACTGCCACGGCGTCAGCCATTGCAGCTCCTGGATAGCGGCTTTGAGCAGATCGCAGTCAGACGAATCGACCTCCAGACATCGGTCCAGCAAGCGTTGCTGGAAGAGCAAGTCGCAGCCCTGTTCCACGGCAAGTCGATGTTGATGCGTGAGGTTTTGCGCGGTGGTCTGCTCAACCAGCTGACGTGCAGCCTGCCGCGCCAAGGTATCAGCGTCCTGTGCCGGCTGAACGATATCGCTGGGGCTGTGCGCAGGCATCGCCGTCTTGAGCGAACGCTCCAATGCCGGTCCTTCGGCGACAGTAGGCGAATATTCGTCATCTTCGTCAGCACGATTTCGAGCCCAGTCGAGCACCCGCTCGTAGGCTTCCCGCAGGCGCTGAAAAGCTTCCGGATCGTCATCCGGCCGGGTGACCTTCAGCAGTTTTGCATATTGACGTTTGACGGCGCGCTCATCGGCGTCGTCGTTTAGGCCCAGCAAAGTCCAAGGGTTCATGGCGCTTACCAGTCCCCTCGCTCGAAGCGTTCAAGCTGCTCGGTGAGCTTATTCCGCACTTCGCTGATCTGCCGCTCATCCTGCGTGTCGAGCACGTGCTGAAACTGACTGGCCCAGGCACCGACCATCTCCCGGGCCTCGCCCAGGTACTCCTGATAAAGCCGCTCAAGCTTCGCAGTCATGTGCGTGTTGACTTGCTGTTCGCGGGGATGAGTCTTCAACGACTCAAGCGCCTTCAGCCGCTCCTTAATCTCGACAGGCGTCAGCACGCCAGGGTTGTTTTCGATCACCAGCGTGTGTGCTTCACCTGTCATCGGGATGCGCACGTCGGCTTCCAGAATGCCGTTATTGTCGTAAGTAAATCGCACCTCCAGTTCGACCTCTCCAGCCGGACGGCGCGGCACCTTGATGTCGAGTTCGCCCAACGCCACGTTGTCCTTCACCTTGCGGCTTTCGCCTTGAAAGATTCTCACGATGACGGATTGTTGGTGGTCGCTGAGGGTGTTGACCGTCCTCACCCGGCTTACCGGCACGACCGTGTTGCGTTCGATGATCGGCAGGTAGTGACCGCTTTCGAAATGCTCGCCAATGCGCTGCGTGGTTTCGATCCCGAGGGTGTACGGACAGACATCCGTCAGCACCACTTCTTCGAGCGCCGAGTCCCGGGCTTTGAGGCCGGCCTGGATCGCCGCGCCCTGCGCTACCACTTCGTCGGGGTTGAGCGTGAGGGAAGGGAAGCGGCCAAACAGGCTGGCGGTCAGTTTGCGAATCAGCGGCATGCGCGTGGTGCCGCCCACCAGGAGGATTTCATCGAGGTCCGCGACACGAATGCGCGCATCCCTCAGTGCGCGCTCGATCGGCGCGCGCAGACGTTCGAGCAGCGGTGCATACAGCTCGACCAGCTTGTCCTGAGTCACCGGTTTACGCCATTCGTGGTCGGCATGCCGCAGCACGAAATCCGCACTCGCTTGCTGCCCCAGCGCTTTGCGCACGCGCTCCGCCTCGCGACGAAGCGTCTGCATCACCGTTGCCGCTGGGGGGAATTGGGGTTCTTGTTTGTGCAACGCCACAAAGTGCTCAAGCAGCACGTTGTCGAAATCTTCGCCGCCGAGGAAGTTATCCCCCGCGCTGGCGCGTACTTCCATCACACCGTCGAACAGTTCAAGAATCGACACGTCGAAGGTGCCGCCACCCAGGTCGAAGACCAGAAATGAAGTCTCGCCTTCCTTTTGATGAAGCCCGTAGGCCAGCGCGGCGGCCGTTGGCTCGTTGATCAACTTCTCGACCTTGAGCCCCGCCAACTCGCCAGCCACTTTGGTGGCCTTGCGTTGGGCATCGCTGAAATACGCCGGCACGCTGATCACCGCTTCCGTCACCGGCTCGCCGAACGCACGCTCAACGTCGGCTTTCAGGCTTTTCAGCACCAGCGCCGAGAGTTCTTCCGGACGGTATTTACGCGCGCCCAGCTTCACTTCATGCGCACTGCCCATGTGCCGCTTGAACAATGCCGTCGTCTTGCCCGGATGGGTCTGAAGACGTTCGCGCGCAGCTTTGCCCACCAGTACGTGACCTTCATCGTCCAGCCCGACAACACTGGGGGTCAACAGATCACCCAGTGCATTGCTGACCAATTGGGTCGCGCCATCGCGCCAGACGGCCACCAGACTGTTGGTGGTGCCGAGATCTATTCCGACGATCATGCCGAAGATGCTCCATGCGGGACTGCTGTGAAGCTGTCCGGGGAAAAAGTGAGGTCCAGGCAGAAAGTATCGGCGCCTGCTCGCGCAGCTTTAGCCATAAAGATGGCCTTTGAGTGGCACCGCGAAGGTGGAAGTTTGGTGTGGCTGGCATGACAAGACGCTAAAGCACCTGACGAACTCACTCACATTTATCTAACCTAATGCCCATCGCCCTTACCGGTTTTCGGATAACGCCCACATGGATCTCTTCCCCCGTCTACGCCCTTTGTGGGTATTGCTCATTTGCGTGCTGCCAGTCGCGCTGGCCCACGCCACGCCGTGCCATCAATACGAGCCCGCTGAAACGACGCTGAGTGGCACGCTGACGCGTCAGGTATTCCCCGGCCCGCCGAGTTTTGAAGACGTCGTTACGGGCGATGAGCCCCAAGTGGGTTTCTATCTCTCGCTGGCCGAACCTTTGTGCATGGACGGCAGTGAAAACGAGGCAGATGTCAGCGTCGAAGACGGCCAGACGTTAGTGCAACTGGTGCTTGGCGCTCCCGACTTCGACACCTTGCGGCCGTACCTGGATCAGCCCGTTGTGCTCAAAGGCACCTTGTTTGGCGCCGTTTCCGGCTATCACCACACCCAGGTCCTGCTGCAGCAGGTTGAGCTTGTCAGCGGAGCGGTGGCGCCGCCTGTCAGTTGCGAGGCAGTAAAACAGTTCGCCAGGCGAGAGCTTGAGAGCTACGACCCGGCGCTGCAGGGCAAAATCATCGGCAACAAAGCGTGGGTCTACCAGGCGCCTCATCCAGCCTGTACCGATAAACTCGCATCGCTTGCGCCTGACACCCTGGTGAGCGTGAAAGGCATTGGAACGGGCGGCTGGGTACGAGCGCAATTCACGGGAAGTGACGGCAAAGAGCATTCGGCTTGGCTGGACCAGGCGTACGTGCTGATTGGGGCGGGGGAGGTGGAGGAGTGAGCGAGGCGTCGGTACTTAGGCGGTTGCCTGACGCTGTGCCAGGTGAGGAAGCGTTGTTACAGCAGGCCTGCGGCGTGAGCCTCTTAGCGGGCGAGGCTGGCCAGTTTTGCAGCGCTGTCAAACTCGCCGGCCCCTTATACACAAGGCCGGCGAGGAATCAGCGAGTATTCCAGACGATCTAAATTACACGTTCGGGCAAGGTACAGGTGCCCAATCGCCTACGTCCGGACTTTTGCACATGCCCTGGACCTGACTTTGGCCGGCGTTTGCGACCTTGGTGCTTTCGGCCTGCTTGGCTTTGGCATCCTGAAGGGTTTTTTCAGTCGCTACGGCTTCTTTAGGCACAACCGGCTGCTTGATCTTCGCGGGTGCTTTGGCCTTGCTTCCTTTTTTGTTGGAGCTGGTCACGGCCGGGGTGTCACTGGCGGTAGCCACGGTGACAACATCGTTACGCTGTACGCCAACCTGTTGCAGGTCTTTCTCGTACGCCTGGGTGTAGTTGTTCAGGTCTTCGCTGGCACGACCGTTCACAGCGGTAATCAGGTCGTTGGACTCCTTGAGGCCCGAAACGATTTCCGCCAGGCGCTTGCGGCCCTCGGTATCGTTGATGGTCTTGGCTTTGCGGGCCGATATGAGGTTGGCGAACTCTCGCTGGTAGCATGACTGCGAAGCCTGAGCGTACGCAGTGCTGCGGTCGATGTCGGCCGCGCGCTTATTGAAATCGGTGGCATAAGACGCAATGCGCTGGTTGTCGTCGGTGATCTGCTTCTGACGCTCGGTGTAGTAACCCGCCGCGCCGCCAACCACTGCGCCGCCCGCCGCGCCTATGGCCGCATTGCGGGCACGGTTATCGGAGTTGCCGGTCAAGGCACCTGCCAGTGCGCCGCCCACTGCACCAATAGTGGCGCCGGTAACGACCGACTTGGTCATGTCTGAGTCTGTGCTGCGCAGGTGCTGTACCGGCTCGTAGCAGGTTGGGTAGTACTCGACCTTAGTAGTCGCGCCAACCTTTGAAACCGGCGAACTGGCACAACCGGCCAGCAGTACAGTGCTCAGACCCACTGTGGTGAGCAGCATGGTGCCGTAGTTAAAGCGTGCAGCAGTGGGTTTACGAGACAAAAGCATATTGATGTTCTCTTTTTTAAGTTTGACTAGCCCGGCGCGGCCTGCTGCCGCGTGGGTCCCTCTACGCTTGCCTGTCATCGGTGGCTCACTGTTGAGTCACCGAGGCGAGCAATTCCTTCAATATCGCCGCCGGGTCGGCCCGCTTCTGCTCGCGGTATTTGCCGACATGACGCACGAATAACGTTGCCCGGTTCATCAGGCTTTTGCCGATGACCGGTTTACGATTGAGTTCTTCCTTGACCCGCTGGAACTGCGCCTGGATCACGGCATCGGTGTAGCGCGTGCCGTTAGCCAGGTTGTCAATGTAGATCGCCACCGCCCCATCCATGGCGCTGGTGCCGTTCTGAATGGCAACACCAAATAGCTTGGCGGTCGCCTCGTCCTTGGCGTCCACCGCCTGCTGCTGGCTTTTCTTCATGTTGGTCAGGCGAATGTTGTAGTTGTTGATGGTCTCGGCCACCAATGCTGCGGACTGGATCAGGTTGCCGGCAGCCTCTTCGCGTTGGCGTGCGATCAGCGACACGTTGCGCTTGAGCTCTTCATTGACCAGCCCCAGTTCGGCCTGCATACGGGGGTCGGGGCTGGCAGCGATGATGCTGTCCAGACGCTTGGTCGGATCGTCGGCGTCGTCAATGGCATCGGTCAGCGAGGCCAGCCGGCCTTCTTTTTGCCATTGAGTAAACAGTTCCTTGTAGCGCGAACGCGGCGCCGACAGTGCCCCGATAGCGACTCGGAATCCTGTGGTTTCATTGCTCTGCTCGGTGCCGTCCGCGGCGAACAGCGGATACTCGCGACGCATGCCGGTAAACAACGTGCCTTCGCCTTCCAGGTAGCTGCCGCCTTTGGTGACGAAGCCACCGTACGTCCCTTGACGGCGGCCGGCGTGGACCAGCTGAAATGACTCCTGGACCATCTCGGCGGCATTGCCGATCACGTCGAAAAGACCGATCGGATTGGGCAATCGGGTGCCCACTGGCATCAGGCGCGCCGCCTGACCCGTTCCCCCAGCGACTTGGTTGAACACCGCCCAGTCCGACAGCGGGCCATCGCTTTCACTGCCTTCCACGCGGCGAGGAAACAGGCGGCCCTCAAGGTCCTGACGGCTGACCGCTTGTGCACCGCGCGCAGCGAATTCCCACTCTACCTCGGTGGGCAGACGCACAAAGCCCACGCCGCCGTCTTCGGCATCACTGCCACGGCCGCTGACGGGGAGCAGGTCTTTGTGGTTCTTCATAAGCCAGGCGCTGTACACCGCGCCGAAACGTTCGGCCTCAAATCGCGACAGCTTGACCTTGGGCAAACGCCCGACCATACCGCTCGGTGCCTCACAGGCCGGTGCCGGTTCACCGCTGGCGAGCGACTGGGCCTGGGCCATGACCTGAGCGTACTGGCGAGCGGTCACCTCGTATTTGCCGATGAAATACATCATTGGCTTGAGCGGCGTGCCAGTCTCGGTTTTCGGTAATTGCGGACCAATGATCTTGACCCACTCGCGTGACAAATCGCTGAGGGTGAACTGGCCATTGATGAAGTCGCGGCGGTACCCGGAAATGAATGATTGCTTGTAGCCGGGCTCATCTTCGCTGAAGGGATAGCCGAGGCTGATCTCACGGTCGTCCAGGCTTCCCTCGGCGAGGATGTATGCATAACGGAATACCATCTGGCCATCGCAGGGCAGTGGCAAGCTGACGTCACCTGGTAACGGCTTGGGATTGTCGATCGCCTCTGTGTCCTCGGCCCAGCCAGGACTTGCGATGCACGACGAGGCGATAGCCATGACCAATGCGGCTGTGCGCAATTCAAACATCACGTATTCCTTCTGAAGCTTCGATGCGTGCCACACGCCAGCCGCCCAGCGCAGCTGCCGACGCGCTGGCACCCAGAATGGCGAGCACTGCAAGGCTGTAGTGACGGGGCAGCAAGTGGCTGGCATATTCGCCGGGCGTTTGGGCGAAAAGTGAGTTCAGGCCCAGCTCGGCCAGCCTATAAAGGGCAACGCCCATCGTGGCTGCGACCGCGCCGCTGTAGACCGCCTGCAAGACGACGAAAAGCAGCAGTGCTCCAGTGCTGAAGCCGAGCAGTCTTAGTACCGACAGCTCACGACGCTTGCGCTCGACAGCGGCCAGAGCGCCAGCGCAGATCGCGGCGAAAGCACCCGCTACGCCAAGCCCGGCTATAAGCCAGAAGACGATGGACAGATTGCGGCTCAGCGATTGCACCTGAGCAATGGTTTGTGCCTGGGTAGAGACGGCTAAGCCGGCGGCAACGAAGTACTGGCGCAGCGGTTCCACATCCTCCAACGTGTTGGCATACAAGCGCATCGCCGGATAAACCCGCTGCTTGATCAAGCCAACGGGCTCGCCTGTCCAGCCCAGTGTCGGGACGGCGCGGCCGTCGCGGTAATCCTCGGCCGCCTCGAGCAAGGTCAGTGGCGCGAAAATCGCATCGCGCTGAAACGCTCCTAGAGGTAGCACCGCCAATACCTGCAAACGGGTCCGCTGGGCCTGCACGACACCGGAAACCTGGCGAGTGAATGAGGCGTCCAGCCAATCACCGGCATGCGCGGCGAGTTTCTGTGCGGTGGTGTAGCTGAGCAGCACCTGGTCCATGGCGCTGGGGACGGGCGCGTTACCGAGCAGAGGGTCGCCCTGGGCGGTGGGCAGCATCTCGACGTTGACCGCGGCGGGCTGAGCCTGGCTGGACAAATCGGCGGTGGCGGCAATTTGTCGGGTGCGGGGAATCGCAAATGCCACGTCGGGACGGCGCGAAAGTTCAGCAATGTACGTCGCGCTAAAGCGCCCGCCACCCATGGCAATGATCTCCCGGGTAGCAGGGTCTCGCTCCAGACGTTGTGTGAGGCTGTTTATCAGCCCGAATTTGAGCCCGAACAGCACCAGCAACGGGCCGATCACAGCGACCAGGGCCAACACCGCACACGCCGACAACCGCGCGTCCGCACAGTAATCCCTCCACGACAGGGCAACGATCAGGGACGCGCGCATCAACCTGGCTCCTCAAGCTTTGCGGTGACGCCGCCGTCGCTGTCGCGTTGGCAGGTAATCCGCAGCGGTGTGAGGCCAGAGGTGCGTGCGAGGGCTTCGTCGTGTGTGGCGATCACGCAGCAGGTGCCGTTTTCGCGAGCTTGCTTAAGCAGCAGGTGCATGACTTGCCCGGCATTGAGAGGGTCCAGCGCCGCAGTGGGTTCATCCGCCAATAGCAGTCGCGGGGCGTGGGCAAGAGCACGCGCGCAGCTGACGCGTTGGCGTTGCCCGACCGAAAGCGCGCAGGGCCGTTTGTCCAGCTGATCGGCGATTTCCAGCTGGGTGGCCAAGCGTTCTACAGTGCCGTCATCGGGCAACTCCAGCAGCTGTCGCGACAGGCCGATGTTGCGCCGCACGTCCAGATAGCCCAGCAAGCCTCCTGCTTGCAAGACATAGCCCAGGTACCGACTGCGCAGAGCGGCCAGCTGGTTGGTGCGCCGTTTGCGCCACAGCTCGCTGATATCGGCCCTGTCATTACCGATGCAGAAATCGAAGCACTGTGCATGGTCAGGAGACAGTGACAAAGCCAGCAGGTCGAGCACTGTACTCTTGCCACTGCCGCTTGGCCCGAGCAGCGCCCACTGCTGTCCCGCAGCGAGCTCCAGATGAGGGATCACCAGGCTGTAACGCTGGCTGCCGTTACCTCGCGTCTTGCGCACATCCCTGAGGCTGAGCATCACGGCAACGTCGACAAAGGCACGCGGTACAGCGCGTCGCCTGGTTCGGCGTCGCCGAACCGGACCCAGTTGGCAACATCGTTGTGAAAGGTCTCGTACAGTCGGATCTTCGAGTCAAGCTCGTCGATGAAGTCTTCCTGCTCGGCCACGCTGAGCGACAGCCACAGGTCCTGAGTCATGCTCAGAGCCTTGCTGCGGTAGGGCAAACCTTCAAGGTATTCACCGAGCACGCCACCTGCAGCCAGCTTGCCGCCTTTGCGCAATGCGGCAGGATCACGGCTCATATAGGCACTGGCGCTGGCGATTTCCTGAAAAAAATCCCCTGGCGAGGTTTTAGTCTTGCGCGCAGAGTCGACGATCAGCTTCAGCGATTGCTGCAGATCGTTAAGCTGCAGCTTGGTCAGCATCACGCAGACCTGAAAGGCCGGCAGCGCCGGGTTGGTCAAGTCGCGGTCAGCAGTCCAGGCACTGACCAGCTGTGGCGCTTGGCTCGCGCTCTTGCGCCCCAGGAAATCCATGTGCATGGCGTAGCCGACCGCTGCCGATTTATCAGTGATACTCGGCGCGTTGGGCAGTACCGGCACCGCTTGTGCCCTGTTGTCGCGAACCTGATGGACAAGGTCGGCGAACACTGAACCGATCTCATCGACCTGGCTGCCGAATCTGCGCACATCTCCGTCCGCTACCGGCACGTAAAGGTCGCCAATGCGTGGATTGGCGTCGGCGGTCAGCGTGCGATATTGCTGTTCGGCGGAGGCGTGATTTTTCTTCCCTGCGTCGGTGCGCAAATGCAGGGCATAGATCTTGATTTGCTTGCTCAGCGCGGCCTGGCGAACTTCTGCCTCGTTCATCTGTGTGCTGCTGTAAGGATCACTTTTACGCAAGGAACCGGCATCGGTCACTAGCAGGATCAGCCGCCCGCCATAACCCGACCAGTTCATGCCGTTGACCGCCTGCATCACCCCCGCGAATGAGTCCTCGTTGAAGGAGTGGCTGGACACCAACGCCGCCTTGACGTCCTGAGTCATTGCCATAAATCGTTCAGGGTCGCGGCCCTGATCCAGTGTCACCAGGGTTTTGGTCAGGTATTCCAGCCCTGGGGTTTTACTGACGTTATTGCGAAAACCCACGAGACCGAAGCTGACACTGTCCAGCTCGCCACGCTGTGCGATTTTGTTCTGTAGGCGGTGGACCACGTCGCGGACCTGATCGATGTAGGGCTGCATTGACACCGAGGTGTCCACTACCAGTACCACGGCAGTGCGGAAGGCATCAGCGTTGGCCGGCGCCTTGGCGCTACCGCTGCCGCCGCCCATGCGCGGCTCATTCCCAGGGTCGATGGAGGCGACGTTGAGCAATTGCACGGGTTGGCCATTGGCGTCAAAGCTTTCCCGGGATTCAAAGATCGGCAGCAGATAGAACTGCTCCTGGGGCACGGCACTGCTGGCTGGCTCCAAGGCAACGAGCTGTTGATTGTCTTCGGGGTTCTGTTGCGCCTTGAGCAACAGCGAGCGGGCCTCGCTCGGGTTGTTGAGCATGCTCTCAAGTTGCCCCGGCTGACGCATGAACATCACCGGTGCACGTCCGGAACGTTCGGTGAACTTCAGTACCAGGCTTTGTTTCCAGTCGCTGACCTGGCTTGCCGGTAACCAGCCTTCGCTGCGGCCGTCGCTGCTCGCGCCAACGCGTAGCCAAGGCGTGCCGTCGATGGTTTGCCGCTGGTAGACGTAAAGCACCGAGAATGAAGTTAGCGCTGAGCCAGGTTCGCCACCAGGCTGGCTGGCGTACCGTGCGCCTGGTTTGCTGAGTACTCGCTGGAACAGCGTCTTCTTGCCTTCCATGAGTAATGGGCGTTGGTTGCCATCCTGCCGGGCTTGCTCGGCCGGCTCGGTTGGGGGTGTGGTGGCATGAGCGACCACTTGATGCCCGAGTGTGGAAGGCTTGGCCGCCTCCATCGATAGACCGGATTGAAGCCACCAATAACCCGCGCCCGCGATGCCCAGCGCGGCTGCAGTTGTAGCAGCGAGCAGGGTCCACTTCGGGGCGCGACGCTCTTGAAAAGAACCCTGTCGGGTGTCTACTGGTGATGGAGTCGGCTCCGGGGCTCGCGTCGGGATCTCGATGGAGTGGGGCGTCAGTCCCGCAAGGTCGACTGCCGACGGCTTGGGCAGTGGCAGCGCCTGGATCAGCGTGGCGTCAGTTGATTGATGGCTAAGTTCGTCCAGGGCTGCAAGCAGGGCATCGGCATTGGCGAAGCGCTCGGCCGGATCCTTGGCAAGCAAGCCGCGCAGGATGTTCTGATAGCGGCCATGATGCTCAGGCAGTTCAGGCAGGGGCTCGGTCAGGTGCGCCAATGCCGTGGAAAGTGCGTCGGTGCCGTTATACGGCAATTCGCCGACAAGAATTTCGTAGAAAACCACGCCCAGCGCGTACAGGTCGGCACGCCCGTCGATGTCTTGGCCGCGCGCCTGCTCCGGGCTCATGTAACTTGGTGTGCCCACGGCGAAGCCGGCCTGGGTGAATTGGGTGCGGTCGTCCAGTGATTTGGCAATGCCAAAATCGGACAGCACTGCCACGCCATTGGCGCGAAAGAGGATATTGGCTGGCTTGACGTCGCGATGGACAAGGCCCTGGGCATGGGCGTAACCCAGCGCCGAGGCGATCTGGCGAATATAAACAAGGCCTAGTTCAGCGCTCAAACCTGCGGCAATGCGTTCTTTGAGGGTGCCATTGGGTAAATACTCCATGGCCATGTAGTACAGCGCGTCGACATTGCCGATGTCATGGATGGTCACGGTGTGGGGGTGCGACAGCCGTGCAAGGGTTCTGCCTTCTCTGAGAAAGCGCTCGCAAAAGCTAGGATCGGCTGCCAGTCCGGCGGCCATGATTTTCAGGGCGACCTTGCGCTGCAGTGACCGTTGGACCGCCAGGTACACGGTAGCCATCGCGCCTTCGCCAATCTCACCTTCGATGTCAAAACCGGGGATCGTAATGTCCATTGATGCTTCTTCAGTAGGCCTTGACGACAATTGCCGTAATGTTGTCGGGAGCGCCCCGGGTCAGTCCCAGGTGCACCAGGCTACGCACTACCTGATAAGGGTCCGCGTGCATCAGGACATCGCGAATTTCATGGTCCTCCGCAGTTTTGTTGAGGCCGTCACTGCATAGCAGGTAGGTATCACCTGGCTTTATGTGGAGGTCGACCACCGCAAGGTCCAGGTCGTCCTCCACGCCGACGGCGCGGGTGACGATATTGGCTCGCGGGTGCACCCGCGCCTCGGCTTCGCTGATAAGGCCGCTGTCCTGCAAGTCCTGAACGTAACTGTGATCTCTGGACAGGCTCTGCAGCGCGCCGTCACGCAGACGGTACAGACGACTGTCGCCCGCCCACACGCATACGGCCTGGTCGTCCCTGGCTGCAAGCAACACCACAGTGCTGCCCATCACACTTACGCCGCGTTTGGTGGCTTCGCCGCGTACCGCACGGTTCACGTCCTGCAGGCTGGCGCGCAGCGCATCGGCGTAAGACGCCAGCACCTGCGATGGCTGTATACGGCGCAGGGTGTCGACGATCAGGTTGCTGACGTAGTCGCCTGCCGCGTGCCCGCCCATACCGTCAGCGACTACCCAGAGGTGGGCCTTAGCTACTTCCAGAAACGCGTCTTCGTTGATCTGCCTTACCATGCCGACATGGCTATAGCTGGCAGATTTGTAGGTCATTGGTACGGGAGGCATTTAGGTCTTGGCTCCCTGTCCGAGCAAGAAAGTGCCGAAATCGGTAGCAGCCGGCAGCCCATGGCAGTGCAGCAAACCTGGCGAGATATGTTCAGAGCCTTTACCCCACCAGAGACTTCGGCCGTGGCAGGCAAGGTCGGCGAGCGTCGTTCCCCGTTGCTCCGGGGTGAGGGCGTCGTCGCGCAGCAGACTCGCAACGTGATGGGACGCCTGCCGTTCCCGTGTGGGGCAACAGCCCAAGGCTTGCAGGCCGCGGTCCAATGCTTCAAAGGTGGCGTTCGTTTCCAGGGTATCCAGCAACAACGCCTCAACGCCTTCAAACCAGTTATCCGGGCCGCTGACCAGAGCGCCGAGACTCTGCCTTTCGCCGATCAACTGCGCCACCGTCAGTGGGAAGTAGCGGCCAACCCGGTCGATGCTCGGCATCAGCACACCGACTACCGCTTGGGGACCGCACACACCAGGTGCCATCGCGAAGCGCCATAGCGGACTGATCAGGTAGGCGTCGAGCCATTGCCCTCCCAGTTGCTCTTGACTGGCCAGCAAACCGGCGGCGAGCCAGGCATCCCAGGGTTTTATAAAACTTTGCGGCAGCCCGCGGCTGACGAAGTCGCCCCGGCTGGCGACCTTGCCGTAGAACCCGCTATTCATAGGCGCTCCGGCAGGCTGAACCCGCTTAGCACTCGGCTTTTGAAGGGGTTAAACGCGCTGTTGGCCCGCAGCTCGTATGAAATGCTCGCGCTGTCGACCCGCAGCCGCAGGTTGAAGCGGTCGGGCGAGTTTCCGGCTGTCAGATCCGATTGCTCCAGCAGGCGGAACCACGCCCAGGGCCCGTCCAGGGTTATGCCCGAACGCCCGGTAGCCGAAGGCGGGCTGATTGACAGGCGTACCAGGCCAATACTGCCGGGGCTTGGCCATTGCAGAGCAACCGGGCGGCTTGGACCATGGTCGTAGCTAACCTGCTGTCCGTCCAGGTCGAGCTGGAACTGGGTAATGGAGGCGTCCATGGTCACCGGCTTAAGCTCGAAACGCACGACCGGCTGCGTGCCGCCGTTGCGGAAGAACGCATCGCGGATCGTCGCTGCGCGCTGGAAGGTTTGCAGCACCCCGGCGTTGATGCCGAGTTTTTGCGCTGCGCCCGGCTGCCAGCGCCAAGTGGATGCCGAGGTGTCTACATAAGGCTGCAGGTATTTGCGGAAATAATTATCCATAACCCCACCAGCCCCAAAAAACTGGCCGAAGTCGTCCAGTGTTGCCTCACGGGAACTGCCCGGCGACATCGGGTAACGGCCGCCAAGGGATTGGCGATACACGTTGACTACTTCACTGACCCAAGCTGCATTCAGCTGATTGCGCACGCCACCCATCATGGTGTTAGTGGTCGCGGTGACGACGGATTTGACCAGGCCCTGGACCAGCGGTGGCTGGCGCTCGGCAGTCAAACTGACCCGTGCTGCTGCCGAAGTGGCCGAGTTCTTTGCTTCGCCAAGCAAAGCGTCGCCGCTGGCGCCAACCATGGCGCTGACCTGTACATACAGCGCGTTCATGTCAGTAAGCAGCCCATCAATGGCTGCCGGTTCGCCTTCACTCTTGTTGACCAGGCCATGGAGGTCCGCAAAGTGCGTGCTCACCGGGTCTTCGCTGGTGTCGGAAGAAGCGGCGTTGCCCGACGCCGCTGCGTCATGACCTAACAGCGAGCCCAGGCGTTGCTTGAGTTGATCAACGTTGCCATCGACCTTCGCACTCTGGGCGGCGACCCGGCGATCATCCTGTTGCAGGTCGGTTTCTCTGGCTACCGCCACCAATAACTTCTTGAGCGGGGACGTGGGGCCGGAGATCAACCGCAGCACGTCAGCGGCCTGGGCTACGCTGGTAATGGGTACGAAGTCGATGTCGGTGAGCAGCGCGTCCCAGTTGCGCACATAATCCTGAAAATAAAGACGGCGCACGTCGGCGGCGAGGCTGGCGACGTCCTGCTGCTCACCCGCTTCACGGTCGAGAACCCACTGTTCTTCGGCGAGCGTGCCCGCCTGGCTCAGGCTGGCGGCGAGAAAGGCTTCGCGGTACCCCTTGGCAGTGAAAAAACCGCTAAGGGGTTCCCCCAAAGGCTTGCCGCTCTTACGCGCGAACACAAGGGCGGCGTCTCGCCCGGCGGCTTCGCTGATTCGGAAATCGCTCACCCCATCGGGTAGTTTTTGGCGCTTGACGCGGTCGTAAATGCGCTGAGCCACAGGCAGCTGTTGCAGCTGGCGCCGCAGATCGTCGATCAGACGGGGGTCCAGGCGTGCGTCCGGTGGGCGGCGTTCGAACAATGCTCGCAGATGCTCGCTGAGTGCCAGACGCTGCTCGGGTGGCAAATCGCGAGGCAGGTTCTGATCCCAGTCCAGAGCGATCCAGGCCTTGATGAAGTCAGGGTCGTAATGCTCGGTGTCCGCGAGCATCAGATAGGCTTTCAAACCTTCATACCTGAAATCCGAACTACCGGCACTGCGCAGTTGCTCTTCGAGACGCGTTACGAGGCGGGGCGCAAATACCGCGATCAACAGCTTGCGATACACACTGTCGGATTCGGATTCGAGCATGTCGCCCTGAAAGAGGCCCAAACCCTCAGCCCATCCTGGAGGGGATCCAGCCAAGTGCCTGACGGCATTGAGCAAAGGCAGCACCGCCAGCACATCCCGTTGGGCCGGACTGAGGGTCTGGACGCTTTGCGCCAACGGTGCAATTTTCTGGTCGACCTGGGCGATATAAGCCTGGTTGGCTCGGTAACTGACGAGCCACAAGGCTGCAACCACCAGCACCGTGGCAATGGTGGCCGCCAGCACGCCCCGGGCAAGCCATTTGCGTCGGCGCTCAATCTTGGGGTTGACCCCCACCAACCCGCGCTCGGCAAAGGCCACTCCGGTGAACAGTTTCTCGATGAAGTAGCTACGTCCGTTGCCGCTTTGCCGTGCCAGATGCTGGCGGTCAAGGCTCATGCTTTGCGCCATCGCTCCGATCAGGCGGTCGATGGGACTGCCTTCCTGGGTGCCGCTCGTAAAATAGACTCCACGCAATAGCGCACGGTCTTCAAAGGCGTTGGGCTTGAAAACGTCATCAAGGAACGTTTGCAAGCATTCTTTTAAGGCGCCGAATTGCTGAGCGAAGCCGTAGATCAGGTCGCGCCTCGCCGGGTCTCGTTCCTGCTGCAAGCGCTCAACCAGCCTGGCGTTCAGGCGCTGTTCAAGCAGCACGAATTCGCTGAGAAACTCGGACAGCGGGCCATTTGGATTTTTGCCGTCATCCAGGGCAAACGTCATTCCCCATACCTGACCACGCTCTTCTTTGCTGAGCGCGTCGAAAAACTCCATGAAGCCCGGCACCAGGTCGAGCTTTGTAAGCATCAGGTAGATCGGAAAGCGTACGCCCAGTTGGGTGTACAGCTCCTGGATACGCGAGCGTATTGCTGCGGCATGGGCGGAGCGTTCTGCGTCACTGCCCAGCAGCAGGTCGGACAGGCTGATAGCGATGAAGACGCCGTCGATGGGGCGCCGCGGGCGTTGGGTTTTCAGCAGGTCAAGGAATCCGAGCCATGCCGCCTTGTCCACCTGGGCATGGCTGTCTTGAGTGGTGTAGCGCCCTGCGGTGTCCAGCAGCACAGCCTGATCGGTGAACCACCAGTCACAGTTTCGCGTGCCGCCCACTCCACGAATCGCGCCGGCACCCATTTGCGCAGCGAGCGGGAAATGCAGACCCGAGTTGACCAGCGCCGTAGTTTTACCTGAGCCCGGTGGGCCAATGATCACGTACCAAGGCAGCTCATAGAGATTACGGCGTTCGTCCCCACCCAGGCGGGCCTTCTTCAGCAAGACCAAGGCTTCGTCCATGCGTTGACGCAGGGTTGACAGCTCTTCGGCGGTGGCGACGCTGGCCGGGTCCGGCGCAGTTTCTGCTGCCAGACTTTGCAAAACCCTTGCAGCCTGACGCCGGGCCAAAACCAGGCGTACCACGCGGTAGGCAATCCACGCCGCGAACACCAGAGCGATGAGCATCCAGCGACGGCCTTCCGGGACCAGGGCGTCGATCAACGGGCCGAGAAACCAGATAATCAGGCTCAGGGCGACCAGGCCCAGGACCGGCACAACCCAGCGAATGACAAAACCGAAAAACGCCTTCACTCGACCCCCTCCGCGAACACTGTAATTTCAACTCGGCGATTTTTCGCGCGACCTTCAGCTGTGGCGTTGGGCGCCAAGGGCTCGGTGTCGCTGCGCCCTTCGGCGGTGAAGCGCTGAGGCTGGCCAGTTGCGGCGGCGAGAATTTGCAACACCTGTTCGGCACGTGCCTGGGACAACGCCCAGTTGGAGGGGAAGCGCAGCGTAGCGATAGGCCGGTTGTCGCTGTGGCCGGTGACGCGCACCTGGCCTTTGACGTTGCGGATCGCTTCGGCAATGCGCAGCATCAGCGGCTGAAAGTCGTCAACGATGGTGGCGCTGCCTGAAGCGAATAGCTGGTCGCCACGGATGGTGACTACCGAGCGATCAACCGCATCCTGCACGGCTACCCGCCCGGCCTTGATCTCATCGGCCAGGAATCCGGCCAGTCGGGGACGTTCCACCACCTTTGGCTGGACCACAGGTCGGTCGATGGCCTGCACCGGAATCTCACCCAGCGCGTGGATATTTTTGAATACCGGCTCCGCGTCTGAGGCAAGTTTCAGGCGCAGGCCTACCAACAACAGCAGCAGCAAGGCCAGCCCGAGTGCAACGCATACCCATGGCGGTATGAGCTGCGACAGCCGATCACGGGCCACGGTCAGGCCGCGCCAATGCGGGGAGAGCTCGCGCTCGTAGTCACCGCGTGCGCTGCGGATCGCTGCGGCGGTGCGTTCACGTAGTGCTTCGAGCTGGCTGCGGCCGTCATTCATAACGCGATAGCGGCCTTCGAAACCCAGGCACATGCAGAGGTAAAGGAGCTCCAGCAAGTAAAGCCGCTCACGAGGGCTTTGCAGGCAATGCTCCAGTAACTGGAAAGTCTTCTCGCCCCCCCAGGCCTCGTTGTGCACGGTGATCAAAAGGCTTTGCTTGCCCCATTCACTGGTGCTGCCCCATGGCGTACTCAGTACGGCTTCATCCAGGGCGGTGCACAGTGCGTAGCGGGCCAGCAACACCTCGTTGCGGACCACGCCAGCGGCCTCGGCGCGTTCTTCGAACTGACGCAGGTAGCCCAGCAACTGAGCGCGCAAACTGGCGGGTGCCGAGTGGGAAAGGGTGCCGCGCAACCGGGTCAACAGTGCGAGTAGCGGTCCGGCGGCGGCTTCCAGCGGATTCAGGCCATGAGCCTGGCCGATAGGCAATGGCGCCGCAGTGACCGACATCGGCTCGACCGGTGCGGCAACGGACTGCGGGCTACGACCACCAGGGCGCGGCATGAACTGGGTACGGTCGCTGGAGGAAGCGAACGGGCTCGGCGGATCGTCGTTCTGGCTCATCGCCGATTACCCTCGAATAGCCCAGAAAGCCAGGTCCAGGCCCGGGAACTCACCTGCGATATGAAAAGCGAAGCCTCCCGACTGGGCTAATTGTTTCCAGTGCTCGCTGCCCCGGTCCAGTTCGAAATACGTCGAACCGGCGTGGTACGGAAGCTGGCGGGGCGCCACGGGCAGCGGCAGCAGCCCAATGCCAGGCAGTTGCAGGTTGACCATGTCACGGATGTGTTCCACCGGCCCCACCTTGCTTTGTTGGGCGAAGCGCCCGCGCAGGGCTTCGCCAGGAACATCGGCGCGTACCACCAGAACAAAGCTCGCGGTTTCGATCAACGTGCGATCGGCGAGCATGGCCACGTGGATGCCGTAGGCTTTTTCGACGATAGGGATCGGTGTGGCCTTGCTGTCGATAAGCATCGACAGCGCCTCGCGAAGCGCCGACATGACGGGAGTGAAGCTAGCCTGGAGGTCGTCGTGCTGGTATGCGGGAAACTCAACCGGGCGCCGCGTGGCGTTCGAAAACGTAGCAAACTCACCGGCCAGGCTGACCAGCTCGCTGTACAAGCGCTCAGGGTGCAGAGGGCTCAGGCGGCTCAAGTGGTGAATCAATGGCTGGGCACGGTTGACCAGCTGCAACAGCATGAAATCGGCTATTTCAGATGCGCCCCCCGCTCCAGACGCGACAACACGCCCGGCCAGAGCCTCGCCACGCTGATGCAGGAGCCCCAGCAGTTCGGCGCGAAAGGATGCCAGCACTGTGTTGGCGTGCGCGTCGAGGATCGGAGGGATGTAGTGCTCGTCGAGTGCAAGGGCGCGATCGGCACGTTTTTCCTTGATGCGCACCACGCCCACGGTCGCATAATCGTTCAGCCCATCCTCTGCAGTGAGCAAGCGCAGCGCACGGGAACCCACGGCTACCGGGGCGCGGTTCTCAAAAGGTGCGTTGTCATCCCTCACCTCGCGCACCTGGCTTACATAGCGCGCCGCGCCCAAGGCTTCGCCGTCGTCGACAGTGTCTCTGGCTCCCGCGCGTTTGAGAGGAAGCGCCAGATAAATCACGCCGTCGCGCAAATGATCATCGATGCTTAGCGGGCTAGGCGCCAAGTCGTCATGGGGAATGTTGAAGGGTGTGCCGTCAGGCAACAAACCGCGCGCCGAGACGATGGCCAGCTTGCCCTGAGCGAGCAGGCCCGGATCAACGTGCAGCTCCGAAAATCCCCAGGCGCACGGCAGCAGCGGGCGGCTTCGCGCGTCAATAAGGTTTTCCAGATAGCGATCGTGCTGTTGAAAATGCTGTGTTCCGATGAACATGCCTTCCGACCAGACCACTCGATTGTTCCAGGACATGGTTTCTCCGATTGCCTACGGGGCGGGGCGTGAGGGGGCTGAGGTCGCGCTGCCAATCGCGCGCGCCGCCAGGCTGATCTGATAGTTGCTGGTTTGGCGTGGCGCGACATCGAGCACGGTGCGCCATTGCGCCTGATCGATCTCGCGATAGCCCACTACCAACCCGACGTGGCGGGTAGCGGGAGCGAGCGACCGTCTTACGGTCAGTTGCTCGCCAGGCTGTAGCAGCACTTCGTCCTGATCAATGAGATCGGCGCCCAAGGTGGCCTGAGCTCGTTCGGCCAATGCGAAGTAATCGGCGCGAGTAAAACCGGCGGTGTTCTTCAGCTCGTAGATGCGCACACGCACAGGTGCCGGCTGGCCGGTCGGGCCTGGGTTGAGCATCGACGACGCCTGGAAGTCCAGCGACATGCTGGCCTCTTCGACGGCACCGACGACCGCAGCTGACTCGGGCGGTTGACCGTCTTTACTGCACGAAATCAGCAGCAGTGCGGCCAATGCTGCCCCTACAACTCGTTGAATCATCCTGCGTCCTCAATGACTTGCTGTCTGTCTGTCCGTTATTCCGTGATGCGCTGAATCAAGTGCGACGAAGGCGGGCGCTTTGCTCCTCGTAGGCGCGGCTGAATTCGCGCCCGAAAAGGTCTTGGAAGTCGTCTTCGGCTTCTTGGGATATCTTGCTATAGAGCTCTGTGAACTGTTGCCAGTACTGCGCTTGGCGCGAGGCGCCAAATAGCCCGCCAAGGCCGCCGGGCCTGGACATTCGGGCTTCCAGTTCAGCGGGTTCGAAACGCTTGAGCAAATGCTTGATGGCAGCGTCGACGCCAGCCATGACCGCCATCTGATGCGCGCGCAAATCATCGAAGCTGTCGCTGACGGCTCTGTCCGGCGCCATGAACGCCGGGTTGCCATGACGCAGTAGCAGCAACAAGGCCTCATCTGCATTGGGCGCGAACTTCAGGGGGTTATTCTCGATGGGGCGGATCATGGTCTGCTGAATGCGGAACTCGCCCTTGAGGCTGGACCGCGCGCGCAGCACGTCGATCAAGCCTTCCACCATCAGCCTGTAACTGCTACCGATGGCCTCCATCTGGGCCTCTGCCTGGACGGTATCCAGGCGCAGTTGATCAATACCGGCGCCGCGCAGAAATGCCTGCAGCAGTCCGGCCTGGGCCTGCACGGGTGCAACGGGATCGGTGGTCTGCGCCGAGTCAGAGGATGACGACGGCGGTATTGCCGGCGGCATGGCTTCCTGCGCTTCGAATGCTGAAGACAATGGCGGAATCGTCGCCATCGGCTCGGGTATGGTCACCACAGACGGCTTCGAAGCGGCTGCAGAAAGATCAGCTAGAGGGTCCCAGTCATCAGGAATCACGTTGTTGGATGGCGACGGTACCGACGGCATGGAAGGGGGTAGGGTGATCATTGGCGTAGGCGGCCGAAAATCATGCTGCTCTGCCGGCACGTGGTCCGGCTGCGTGACTGGGGCTACAGTCGGTGGAGTGAGGAAATCAAACAAGTCGGGCAGTGTGTCGAAAGAAGACGCGCCGTGCAGATGAGGTTGCCCGGCAAGACCGACGCTGTCTGGCAATGGCTGCGCTTTAGGTGCTTCCTGCCGTCCCATCAGAGCTTCAAAACTGCCAGGGTTTTCGCTCCCGGAAAAGAGGGCATCCAGCGGTTGCGCACGGGACTGGATGCGCGCCTGTATCTCATATTCTCCGATACGGATCAGCTCGCCATCCTGCAATGGCTCGCTGTTGCCACGACGCAGCCTTACGCCCGCGCGTACCAGTTCCACTCCGTTGGTACTGTTGTCAGTCAGGTAGTAATGACCATCTTTATATTGGATTGCGCAATGCCGGGCTGAAACTAATCGCTCCGGGTCCGGCAATACCCAATCATTTTCGACGCCGCGGCCTATCGACATTACACCTGTATCAAGGATTTTTTCGGCGCACTGTCCCGGGGTTATCTTGTGATAACTGGTGATCGTCAAACACAGCGACATCGCGCCTCCTTGCTTGTGTCGTGTAAGGCCAAAGCACAAATAGGCAACAAGCCAAAGCGTCGGGCCATGACTCGCAAACCTTGAAAAAGGGCCTATCCTAGCCGCTTGATAGCGGAAAATCAGCGATTGTAAACACAAGCTCGCGATGATCGTACAGAGGCTGACTGATTAGTCGTACAGGATGCCTGCTGTGTCACACCGGTACCAGCGACGCAACAGCTTACCTTGACAACGGCCAATATCTACACCAAAAATGCACAACTTTAAAAACTACAGTGATGTCTATCTGATATCACTTATCGGAAGTTGCAAATAAAGTTTCGTATTTTCTGGAAGCTTGATTTCGCGAACTTGCGAATTTCGCAGACAATCCGTAGCTCGATAGGGAGATCGATTTGGTGGATGTTCCGTTGTTGCTCGCTGCCGTGTCCGCGAATGCTCCGTGCGGCGACGACCTGGAATATGACGCCGAATTCCTGCAATTGGAACGCGACGCTCAGGGCAAGCCCGAACGCAGCATGGGCGATGCCGTGCTGCCGGCCGAGCCGCCCCAATGGCGACAAATCCAGCAGGTCAGCACCGCCCTGTTGCAGCGCAGCAAAGACCTGCGGGTCACTCATTTCCTTTTGCAAAGCACACTCGCGCTTGACGGCGTGCCGGGACTGAGCGGCGCGCTGGTTTTGATCCGCAGTTTGCTGCTGCAATACTGGCCGAATCTGTACCCGCTGCTGGACGCCGACGACGGCAACGACCCCACCGTGCGAGTCAACGCGCTGGCGGGCATCGCCTGCGAAACGAATGTCCGGCTGCTGCGGGAAAGCATCCTGGTCCGTTCCCGGGTCTTTGGGCCAATTACCCTGCGCGCTGCGCTCAATGCGAGCGGCGCTCAAATATTCCACGACGAAAAACTCACCGCCGATGAATTGGCTGGCGCATTGCTCGACGCTGATGTCGAGCAACTGCAAGCCATGCGCGAAGCCGTCTCTCAAGCGCGCGACGCAGCGTCGCAGATCGAAGCTCTGGTGGCCGAGCAGGTCGGTTCGGCGCAGGGCGTGGACTTTTCCCCTCTTAAGCAACCCCTTCGGCTGGCGCAGCAGATTCTCGGTGATTCAACCGCGAACCCGGGCGAAACCCGGCCGGCTGTAGCCGATACGCATCAGGTCGACACCTCCGTTGCCTATACCGATGTTCCTATGGCAGCCCGTTCACCCACCCGAATCAGTAGCCGTGAAGATGTCCTGGGCAGTCTTGATCTGTTGCTGGACTACTACGCCCGTCACGAGCCATCCAGCCCGCTGCCGGTGTTGCTGAATAGAGCCAGACTGTTGGTGAATGCGGACTTTGCCACCATCGTGCGCAACCTGATTCCCGACGGCATGTCGCAATTCGAAAGTCTGCGCGGTCCCGACACCGAGTAAACCTCAAAGAGGGTCGGATCAAGGAATGCGCATCCCGCTGTCGGTATCCACCGATGGCGCCAAACACCGTCGCATCAGCGACCAGGAGGAGCAACGTGGCGAACAGCAGTTCTCAGAAATTCATCGCGCGCAACCGCGCGCCACGGGTTCAGATCGAGTACGACGTCGAGCTTTACGGCGCAGAGAAGAAGGTCCAGTTGCCGTTCGTCATGGGCGTCCTCGCTGATCTCGCGGGCAAGCCTGTTGAACCGCTGCCAGCCGTGGCCGACCGTAAATTCCTTGAGATTGATGTCGACAACTTCGATTCGCGTTTGAAAGCGATGAAGCCGCGGGTGGCTTTCCATGTACCCAACGAGCTGACCGGCGAGGGTAACCTCAGCCTGGACATGACCTTTGAAAGCATGGATGACTTCAGCCCTGCCGCGGTTGCCCGCAAGGTCGACTCGTTAAACCAGTTGCTTGAGGCCCGCACCCAGTTGGCAAACCTGCTGACCTACATGGACGGCAAGACCGGCGCCGAAGAAATCATCATGAAGGCGATCAAGGACCCTGCATTGCTCCAGGCCCTGGCAAGCGCGCCTAAGCCCCAGGACTCCGAGCCTAACGCTTAATCAGGACCCATGATCATGACCGAATCGATGCGTGACAATCAGGCGCCGCAAGGCACCACCGAACAAACCAGCGAGTTCGCTTCGCTGCTGATGCAAGAATTCAAGCCCAAGACCGACCGCGCTCGCGAAGCGGTAGAGACTGCAGTACGTACTCTGGCCGAGCAGGCACTGGCGCAAACCGACCTGGTTTCCGACGATGCGATCAAGTCTATCGAATCGATCATCGCGGCTATCGATGCCAAGTTGACCGCCCAAGTGAACCAGGTGATTCACCACCCGCAATTCCAGGAGCTGGAAAGCGCGTGGCGCGGTCTGCACTACTTGGTCAATAACACCGAAAGCGATGAGCAACTGAAAATCCGCGTGCTCAATATTTCCAAGCCGGAGCTGCACAAGACCCTGAAAAAATTCAAGGGCACGGCATGGGACCAGAGTCCTGTTTTCAAGAAGATGTACGAAGAAGAGTACGGTCAGTTCGGCGGTGAGCCTTACGGATGCCTGGTTGGCGACTATTACTTCGATCAATCGCCGCCGGATGTCGAGCTGTTGGGCGAGCTGTCCAAAGTGTGCGCCGCCATGCACGCGCCATTCATTTCCGCGGCCTCGCCCACGGTGATGGGTATGGGCTCCTGGCAGGAGCTTTCCAATCCCCGCGATCTGACCAAGATATTCACAACCCCCGAATACGCGGGCTGGCGCTCGCTGCGCGAATCCGAGGATGCGCGCTACATCGGGCTGACCATGCCGCGCTTCCTGGCGCGCCTGCCTTACGGCGCAAAGACCGACCCCGTTGAAGCCTTCGCATTTGAAGAAGATACCGACGGTGCCGACAGCGCCAAATACGCCTGGGCGAATTCGGCTTACGCGATGGCGGTGAATATCAATCGCTCGTTCAAGCATTACGGCTGGTGCTCGCGGATCCGCGGCATCGAGTCCGGGGGCGAGGTGCAGAATCTGCCTGCGCATACGTTCCCGACTGATGACGGCGGCGTGGACATGAAATGCCCTACGGAAATAGCCATTTCCGACCGTCGCGAGGCCGAACTGGCGAAAAACGGCTTCATGCCGCTCTTGCACAAGAAAAACACCGATTTTGCTGCATTCATCGGCGCTCAGTCACTGCAAAAGCCCGCTGAATACGATGACCCGGACGCGACCGCAAACGCCAACCTGGCGGCACGCCTGCCGTATCTGTTCGCCACGTGCCGATTCGCCCACTACCTCAAGTGCATCGTGCGCGACAAAGTCGGCTCGTTCAAAGAGAAGGACGAGATGCAGCGGTGGCTCCAGGACTGGATCCTCAACTATGTCGATGGCGACCCTGCGCACTCAACCGAAACGACCAAAGCCCAACATCCGTTGGCTGCGGCCGAAGTCGTGGTCGAGGACGTAGAAGGCAACCCCGGTTATTACACTTCCAAGTTCTTCCTGCGCCCGCATTACCAGCTCGAAGGTTTGACGGTGTCGTTGCGTCTGGTTTCCAAACTGCCATCGGCGAAGAGTGCCTGACCGACTCGATTGACCCGTGACGCCGTGCCAGTGGGTGCCGCCTTGGTGGCTCCCCGGCCGGTGCGCGTGGCTGCGTGGAAGTGCTATTTCAAAAATAACCCACAATGGCTCACGCCATTTCAGGAGAGAACATGGCTGTCGATATTTTCATCAAGATCGGTGACATCAAGGGCGAGTCCATGGACAAGGCCCACAAAGACGAAATCGATGTGCTGAACTGGAGTTGGGGCATGACCCAATCCGGCAACATGCATGTTGGCGGTGGCGGTGGCGCTGGCAAGGTCAACGTTCATGACCTGTCACTGACCAAGTATGTTGATAAAGCGTCGCCGAACCTGATGATGCATTGCGCAAGCGGCAAACATATCGACAAGGTCAAACTGACCGTTCGCAAGGCCGGTGGCGAGAGTCAGGTCGAGTACATGATCATTAACCTTGAAGAAGTACTGGTGACCTCTTTGGGCACCGGCGGCTCCGGCAGCGATGATCGCCTTACCGAAAACGTCACTCTGAACTTCGCCAAGGTATTGGTCGATTACCAACCGCAGAAGGCGGACGGCACCAAGGACGGCGGCCCGATCAAATTTGGCTGGAACATCCGTCAGAACGTGAAGGTGTAGCCGAAAGCCCCCCGGTGCGACGCTCCGGGGGTATTTGGTGCTTGCTCGAATCCATCTTTCCCCTCTCGGTATGAGTCATGGCCAAGCCTTCGTTTATCAATTTGTGGAAAGCTTATTCCGACCTGCTGGTTGCCCATCCCGATGCAAAACCGTGCGAAGGTCCGTGGGCGAATCAATGTGCCATACGCATGAGCCTGACGCTTAATGCGGAAAAAACCGTCAAGGTCAACAAGTCCACTTATACCGAACCCAAGTGCGCGCATGAGCACGCCAGAGGTGCCGAGTCGCTGGCCAATTGGTTGTGGAAACATCATCTGGGTCGTCCCACTGTTCTCACGAACAGCGCCGAGGACCGCCGGACATTGATGAATAAGACCGGCCTGATTTTTTTCAAGGACTGTTTTCAGCAGCCAGGAGAGACAGTAGACGGCCGTAGTGGTGACCACATTGATCTTTGGAATCGTGGCTTGACGCAAACCGGCGACCTTTTCTATCGGTCCAGGAAAGTCTGGTTCTGGGAGCTCACCTGATGAACAAGCTTCTGCTTGCCCTATGCCTGACGACTAGCCTGATTAGCCTGAGCGCATGCGCCGAACACGCGGGGTCGCCTTCGACCCGGGCCGTTTTCATGGGACAGCAAATCAGCTTGATAGACGATCAAGGCCAATGCACGCTGGTGAAGCCTGACCAGAGCCACCTCAAGCTGGATATGGAATGGCCGTGCGGTTTCAGCCTGGATAAACAGCAAAAGCTGCGTGTGGAAGTGTTCAACAAGACTCCCATATTTGCGGTTTGGCGCAGCGACCACATGCCCGCGCCTGGCCGCGATTGCTTGAGCAAAATGCAGGCTATCCGTCAGATGCCCGAAGGTTTTCAGGCGGGAACGGTAAGCCTTTACGCCGCTTGCGGTTCTGGCGGAGACCAGAAAATGTACGTGGCACCTTTTACGTGGTAACCGAAATTGCTCCTCGTGATCGCCTTCAACCGTCACTGCTCGACCGGCTGACCGACGATGATCCGGGCAATCCCAAAGAGACCGCCGACAAGCGTGTGCTTTCGCTGACTCAACTAAAGGCCTCGGTGCTGCGTGACTTGGCCTGGCTGCTCAATACAACCGCTTTACTCGACGCCGATGCCACGTTGTACACGCTCGCAGGCACCTCGGTGGTCAACTATGGGCTGCCGGCATTAGCGGGCAGCAGCGCGTCGACTGTAGATGTGCCGGCTCTGGAGGCGCTGATTCACCAGGCCATCGCCACATTCGAGCCGCGCATCCTGCGCCACACTCTGCGAGTGCGCGCTCAGGCGAGCGCCGAGATGAACCATAACGCCTTGAGTTTCGAGATAGAAGGCGATCTCTGGGCCCAGCCGGTGCCGCTGCGCCTGGTCCTGCAGACCGACCTGGATCTGGAAACCGGACATATGCGAGTCGTCCAGGCTGACCCGCGGAGACGAACATGAACCCGCGCCTGTTGGAGCTGTACAACCAGGAACTGCACCATGTGCGCGAAAGCGCGGCGGAATTCGCCAGGGAATACCCGAAGATTGCGAGTCGGCTGACATTGTCCGGAATGGATTGCGCCGACCCATACGTCGAGCGCCTGCTCGAAGGCTTCGCGTACCTGACCGCGCGAGTTCAGCTCAAGCTGGACGCCGAGTATCCGACCTTCACCCATAACCTGCTGGAAATCGCCTACCCGCATTATCTGGCGCCGACGCCGTCGATGACCGTGGTGCACATGCAGGCTGATCCCGACGAAGGTTCGTTGAGCAGCGGCTTTACGCTGCCGCGCAACAGCGTACTGCGCGCCGTATTGGGCCGCGATTCGCAAACGTCCTGTGAATACCGCAGTGCCCATGAGGTGACGCTGTGGCCCCTGAAAGTCAGCGCTGCTGAATACTTCGGGAATCCGGGTGCCGTCCTCGGTCGTCTGGCGGCCAGTGAGCCGAAGGCCAAGGCTGCGTTGCGTTTTACTTTGCGCACCGGCGCGGACCTGGCTTTCAACAGGCTGGCCCTTGACAGCCTGCCGCTGTACCTCAACGGTGCAGATGAGCAACCGTTTCGCCTGTACGAGCAGCTGCTTGGCAATGTCTGTGCTGTGTTCGTCCGCCAGCCCGGGCGCGACTGGGTTGAACGCCTGCCTCAGGACGCCGTGCGCTCTTGTGGCTTCGATGATTGCGAAGCCGCGCTACCGGTAGTACCGCAAGCCTTTCAAGGCTATCGCCTGTTGCAGGAATACTTCGCACTGCCGCAGCGTTTTCTATTCGTGGAATTTGCAGAGCTGGGCCGCGCCGTTAAACGCTGCGACGGACAGGAGCTCGAGGTCATTGTGCTGTTCGAGCGCCTCGAGCAAAGTCTGGAAGGGAGCATTGGCAGCGAACAGTTGATGCCTTTCTGCACCCCAGCCATCAATCTGTTCCCGCGCCGGGTTGACCGGATCCATCTCACTGATCGGGTCAACGAACACCATGTGATCCCCGATCGCACCCGCCCCATGGACTTCGAGATTCATTCGCTGACCAGCGTCAGCGGTCATGGGACAGGGCCGGATCAACCTTTTTTGCCGTTTTACGCAGTCCGCGACCCATCACGCTACGGCAGCGGCCAAGCCTATTACACATTGCGTCGCGAGCCCCGAGTGCTGTCCAGCGAACAGCGACGCACCGGGGCTCGATCAACCTACGTGGGTAGCGAGACCTTTGTCAGTCTGGTCGACAGCCAGCAGGCACCCTACCGAAACGACCTGCGCCAGTTAGGCATTGGTGCCTTGTGTACCAATCGCGACCTCCCCCTGTTCATGACTGTGGGCGCAGGCAGCACGGATTTCACCCTGGCCGACAGCGCGCCGGTGTCAACGGTGCGTTGCCTGGCCGGGCCAAGCCGTCCTCGCGCCAGTCATGCCCACGATAATAAGGCCTGGCGGTTGATCAGCCAGTTATCGCTCAACTACCTGTCGTTGAGCGAGCAAGGGCAGGGCGCCGCTGCAATGCGCGAGCTGCTGCGCCTGTATGGCGACAGCCACGATTCGGCTTTGCAATTGCAAATCGAAGGGCTGCGCGAAGTCAGCAGCAAAGCCTGCACGCGGCGCTTGCCGATGCCTGGCCCGATCGTCTTTGGGCGGGGCCTGGAGATCACTCTGGAATTCGACGAAAACGCTTTTCGTGGCACTGGCGTGTTCCTGCTTGGCGCGGTGTTCGAGCGCTTCCTGGCACGTTATGTGTCGATCAACAGCTTTACCGAGACGGTGATACGTACCACCGAACGCGGCGAGATTATGCGATGGAAAGCCAAGCCCGGACGCCGTCCGACACTGTGAGCACGCTGACGGCGATGCAGGAACTGCCTTGGGAATTCGATTTTTTCCAGGCATTGCGTCGCCTCGAATGCGAGTCGCCCGAGCTGCCGCGGCTTGGTCATTCGTTGCGCCTGGCCGACGATGCCCTGCGTCTGGGCCAGCAGCCGGATTGCGCGTTTGCACCGTCCACCCTGGCGTCCATGAGCCCGGCCGAAGATGGCAAAGCGGCGCGTCTGGAGCAATTCTTTTTCGGCCTAGGCGGCCCTAACGGCCCGCTACCTCTGCACCTCACCGAATACGTGCGCGACCGGCAACGAAACAACGCCGACACCGCCAGCAAACGATTTCTGGATGTCTTCCACCATCGCTTGCTGAGCCTGTTCTACCGAGCCTGGGCCGAAGCGCGACCCACCGTTAGCCTGGATCGTCCCGATGACGATTATTGGTCGGCGCGCCTGGCGGCACTCAGCGGTCGTGGCATGCCAAGCCTGCAGCAAGATGGCTTGATTCCGGGCACCGCCAAACTGCACTACAGCGGGCACCTGGCGGCGCAAACCCGATACCCGGACGGTTTGCGAGCGATTCTGGGACATTACTTCGGGGTTGCGGTGGAAATCGAAGAGTACGTCGGCCAATGGCTGCAACTTCCGGAGCGCAGCCGGATCGGCGTTAGCGACCACCAACTAGGGGTGAGCTTTTGCCTGGGCAGCCATGTATGGGACCGCCAGCACAAATTCCGCATCCGGCTCGGCCCGCTCAGTCTCGACGAATACATGGGCATGCTGCCCGACGGCCAGCCCTTCAGGGAGTTGGTGGCCTGGGTTGCCGAATACCTGGGGCACGAGATGGACTGGGACTTGAACCTGGTGCTGGCCCAGTCACACGTACCAAAGCTACAGCTTAACGGGCGACAGAGGCTGGGGTTCAACACCTGGCTGGGGCAGCCCGATACCGATGCCAAGGACCTGATTCTGGCCCGGCACTACGCCGAGCAGGCCACGTCAGCACAACCATCAAGGAGTCATGCACATGGGTGAAATCAGTCGCGCCGCGTTGTTCGGCAAACTAAACAGCGTGGGCTACAAAGCTATCGAGGCGGCAACGGTATTCTGCAAATTGCGGGGTAACCCCTATGTCGAACTGGCTCACTGGTTTCATCAGTTGCTACAGCTCCAGGATTCGGACTTGCACCGTATCGTCCGCCAGTTCAACGTCGAGCCTGCGCGGCTGGCCCGCGATCTGACCGAGGCCCTGGATCGACTGCCGCGGGGTTCGACTTCGATCACCGACTTGTCCTCCCATGTCGAGGAAGCGGTGGAACGTGGCTGGGTGTATGGCAGCCTCATGTTCGGCGAAAGCCAGGTACGCACTGGCTATCTGCTGCTGGGCATCCTCAAGACGCCAAGCCTGCGCAATGCCTTGCTCGGTTTATCTGGGGAGTTCGGCAAGCTTAAGGCAGAAACCTTGAGTGAGCGTTTTGACGAGTACGTGGGCGACTCGCCGGAAAATGCCCTCGCCGCCAGCGATGGCTTCAACGCCGCCGGCCCCGGCGAGGCCAGCGGCGCCATGGCCCCCAGTGCCATGGGCAAGCAGGAAGCACTCAAGCGGTTCACCGTGGACCTCACCGAACAGGCGCGCAGCGGCAAGCTTGATCCTATCGTCGGTCGTGACGAAGAGATCCGCCAGTTGGTGGATATCCTCATGCGCCGTCGGCAAAATAATCCGATCCTGACCGGCGAGGCTGGAGTCGGCAAGACCGCTGTGGTTGAAGGCTTTGCGCTGCGAATCGTTGCTGGCGATGTGCCGCCGGCTCTGAAAGATGTAGAGCTGCGCAGCCTCGACGTCGGGTTGTTGCAGGCCGGCGCGAGCATGAAAGGGGAGTTCGAACAACGCCTGCGCCAAGTCATCGAGGACGTTCAGGCTTCGCCCAAACCGATCATTCTTTTCATCGACGAAGCCCATACGCTGGTCGGCGCCGGTGGCGCGGCCGGAACCGGCGATGCCGCCAACCTGCTCAAACCGGCACTGGCGCGGGGCACCCTGCGCACCGTGGCGGCTACCACTTGGGCCGAATACAAGAAGCACATCGAGAAAGACCCGGCCCTCACCCGTCGCTTCCAGGTGGTGCAGGTCGCTGAACCCTCCGAGGACAAGGCGCTTTTGATGATGCGTGGTGTGGCATCCACCATGGAAAAGCACCATCAAGTGCAGGTGCTTGATGAGGCGCTGGAAGCTTCGGTCAAGCTTTCCCATCGTTACATCCCGGCGCGCCAGCTGCCCGATAAATCCGTGAGCCTGCTGGACACCGCCTGTGCTCGTGTCGCTATTAGCCTGCATGCCGTGCCTGCGGAAGTTGACGACAGCCGTCGGCGCATCGAGGCGCTGGAAACCGAACTGCAAATCATCGCCCGTGAACAGGCAATTGGCATCGACATCGGCATCCGCCGCACTCATAGCGAAGGCTTGCTGCTCAGCGAGCGCGAGCGTCTGGCAGAACTGGAAAACCGTTGGGCCGAGGAGAAGACTCTGGTCGACGAACTCCTTGCCGCGCGCGCGCAACTGCGCGAAAGCGCCGGGACGGTCGACAGCGATACCGACTCGAACCAGAGCCAGGCGCTGCGCACCCGTCTGACTGAGCTTCAACAGCAGTTGAGCGCGCTGCAAGGCGAGTCGCCGCTCATATTGCCTACCGTGGATTACCAGGCCGTGGCTTCAGTGGTCGCGGACTGGACCGGCATTCCGGTCGGGCGCATGGCACGCAACGAGTTGGAAACCGTACTCAACCTGGACCAACACTTGATGAAGCGCATCATCGGCCAGGACCACGCCCTGAAGATGATTGCCCGGCGTATACAGACCTCTCGGGCCGGCCTGGACAACCCAAGCAAACCCATTGGTGTCTTCATGCTCGCCGGCACCTCCGGGGTCGGCAAGACCGAGACCGCCCTGGCTTTGGCCGAGGCCATGTACGGTGGTGAGCAGAACGTGATCACGATCAACATGAGCGAGTTCCAGGAAGCCCATACCGTATCGACTCTGAAAGGGGCACCGCCAGGCTACGTAGGGTATGGCGAAGGTGGCGTGCTCACCGAAGCCGTGCGTCGCAAGCCCTACAGCGTGGTGCTGCTGGACGAAGTGGAAAAGGCGCACCCTGACGTTCATGAAATCTTCTTCCAGGTCTTCGACAAAGGCGTGATGGAGGACGGCGAAGGGCGCGTGATCGACTTCAAGAACACCTTGATCCTCCTGACCACCAATGCGGGCACCGAGCTGATCTCGCACCTGTGCCAAGACCCGCGCAACGTGCCGGACCCGGAAGACATCGCCAAAGCCTTGCGTCAGCCATTGCTGGAAATTTTTCCGCCAGCGTTGCTTGGCCGCCTTGTGACCATTCCGTATTACCCCCTCAGCGATACCATGCTCAAGGCCATTACCCGGCTGCAAATGGACAGGGTGAAAAAGCGCGTGGAAAGCACCCACAAGGTGGCCCTTGATTACGACGACGCCGTGATCGACCTGATTGTGTCGCGCTGCACAGAGACCGAGAGTGGCGGACGGATGATCGATACCATCCTCACCAATACATTGCTGCCGGACATGAGCCGCGAATTCCTGACCCGCATGCTCGAAGGCAAACCTATGGAAAACGTGCGCATCAGCGAGCGTGCCGGCGAATTCCACTATGCCTTTGGCTGAAGCCCCGCAAAAGTTGCGAGCGCTTGTCGTTCATTACGTTGAACCCGCAACAATAGGTCCTTAATGCAACTCACCCAAGCCACACGTCTGGCCAAAATCAGCAGCCCCCTCGGGGCTGATGTCCTGTTGCTGAAGCACTTGACTGGCGCCGATGAAATGGGTCGCCCATTTGAATTTCAGCTGGAGCTCACGTCGCTGGACGGCGCCATCGACCTCAACCGGTTGCTCGGCAAGCCAATGAGCGTGTCACTGCAGTTGCCTGATGGCAGCGACCGGTATTTCCACGGCATCGTGGCGAGCTGCAGCCAGGGCGTGAACCGCGGCCAGTTTGCCAGCTACCAAGCCATTTTGCGCCCGTGGTTATGGCTGCTAACACGCACATCGGACTGTCGAATCTTTCAGAACCTGACCATCCCGCAAATCATCAAGCAGGTGTTCCGCGACCTCGGGTTTTCAGATTTTGAGGATGCCCTCAGCGCCGCGTATCGCGAGTGGGAATACTGCGTACAGTATCGCGAGACCAGTTTTGACTTTGTCAGTCGGTTGATGGAGCAGGAAGGCATCTACTATTACTTCCGCCACGAACGAGACCGCCATGTGCTGGTGCTGGCGGATGCTTATGGTGCCCATCACCCGGCGCCGGGCTACGAGGCGGTGCCGTATTACCCGCCGGACGGCCAGCATCGCGAGCGCGACCACATCGACGATTGGCGTCTGGCCCAGCACGTGCAACCCGGTTCACTGGAGCTCAACGACTACGACTTCCAGCGTCCGTCCGCGAGAATCAACGTGCGTTCCGCCATGCCGCGCGCGCACAGTGCCGGCGATTACCCGCTGTACGACTACCCCGGCACCTACGTGCAAAGCCAGGACGGCGAACACTACGCGCGCACCCGCATCGAGGCGGTGCAAAGCCTGCACGAACGCGTCGAACTCCATGGCAACGCACGGGGCCTGGGCGCCGGGCATCTGTTCAGCCTCATCGGCTTTGGTCGCGAAGATCAGAATCGCGAGTACCTGATCGTCAGCTCCCACTGCACCGTCTCGCAGGAACAGCTGGAAACCGGCAGCACCGGCGGCGGTTCGCAGTATTCCAGCCGCTTGGTGTGCATCGATGCCCAGCAAAGCTTCCGGCCTCAGCCGACGACTCCACGCCCCGTCGTCAAGGGCCCGCAGACCGCCCTGGTGGTGGGCCCGGCGGGGGAAGAAATCTGGACCGACCAGTTCGGTCGGGTGAAGGTGCATTTCTACTGGGACCGCCACGATCAATCCAACGAAAACAGCTCATGCTGGATTCGTGTCTCTCAAGCCTGGGCTGGCAAGAACTGGGGTTCGATGCAGATCCCGCGAATCGGCCAGGAAGTCATCGTCAGCTTTCTCGAAGGCGACCCGGACCGGCCCATCGTCACCGGCCGCGTCTACAACGCCGAACAGACCGTGCCATACAACCTGCCGGCCAACGCCACGCAAAGCGGCATGAAAAGTCGCTCCAGCAAAGGTGGGAGCCCGGCGAACTTCAATGAAATCCGCATGGAAGACAAAAAAGGCCAAGAGCAGCTTTATATCCATGCCGAGCGCAATCAGGACATCGTGGTGGAAGTGGATGAAAGCCATTCGGTGGGGCATGACCGCAATAAGAGTGTTGGTCATGACGAGACGGTGACTATTGGTAACAACCGGCTACGCATCGTCAAGCAGGAGGACATCCTGGCGGTCGGCCAGCGCAAGACCGACAGCGTTAGCCAGAGCTACGTGATCGAGGTAGGCGAGAACCTGCGACTGGTGTGCGGCGAAAGCATCCTGGAGCTCAACGCGAGCGGGCAGATCAACCTCACCGGCGTGCAGATCAGCTTTTTTGCCAGCGGCGACGCCGAGTTCAACACCGGCGGCGTGCTGCATCTGAACAACGGCGGCGGCCCCGGCGCCACGCCCGATGGACAAGGCGTGAAGGCCAGCATTGACGCCAACATCAACGCCGCCTTTCCCAAGCCCAAGGGCTAACCGCGAGATTTCTGCGCCATGACTTACCGTCTCAATGAATTCCAGTTTCAGTTGCCACCCGGTGATGTGCTCGACGCCTCCATCAACATTCTCAAATTTCCCGAATTGGGCACATCGCTGATCGTCAGCCGCAGCCTGCTGGCCGACGGCGAAACCCTGCAAAGTAACCTTGATGATCAGCTCCAGCGTTTGGAAAAGCAGGTCCAGGACTTACGCTGCCAGCCGGGCGTTGCGGTGCGATTGGGCGAGAACGGGGAAGTGGAAGGCGTTGAACTGCGCAGTCAATTCCACAAAGGTAACGAAAAAGTATTCCAGTACCAGTTAGCCCTGGTGCTGCCCGGGACCCGCAAAATGCTTGCCTTGAGCTATGTGAAAGCCGACACACTTGGCGATGCCGAAGCGGCGCATTGGGCAACCATCAAGCATTCGCTGGTATTCGACGTGCCGGCCCGGTGAGCAATCGGGATGTCTGACGCGCTCTGGGCCGCCCGGATGGGCGATGCGCTCGATCACACCTCAATGATGGCTGACATCCTTGGCGGTGTGCTGGAAGTCGCGGCAAATATCGCCATCACTGCGCTGGCGACGGCTGCAGTGGTCGCGGCCACCGGTATTACCGTTGCTACCGGTGGGCTGGGTTGCTTCCTGCTCGGCGCGGTGGTCGGTACGGTTGTGGGTCTGGCGATGAGCAAGACGGGGGCAGACCGGGGCCTGAGCAGCTTGTGCGAAAGCGTAGGTAACGCACTGTTCCCACCCACGGTGCAGGCGAACATCCTGACCGGCTCCACCAACACGTTGACCAACAATATCCCTGCCGCTCGTGCCGCCGGGGCAATCGATTCTCACGTCGCGCCGGCCGGCACCGAACTGGATGCGCTGGAGCCACAGGCCGAACCCGGCTATCTCGACATGGCCGAAAGTTTCTTCTCGCAGATGTGGCGCCCTACCGTGGCCACGCCCGCACCCGGTGCCGTGCCCAAACCGTTGGACATCGTCGTCTGCATGAAGCATCCGCCCATGCCGCCGCAGTTTATGGCCGAGGGCTCGGACAAGGTCACGATCAATGGGCAGCCTGCCGTGCGCAGCGGGGACCGCAGCACATGCGATGCGAAAGTCGTTTCAGCGGGGTTGGTGTCTCCCAATGTCACTATTGGCGGCGGGTCGGTGGTGGTGCGAGAAATCCGCAGCGGCAAGACCCCTGGCGTCGGATTGGCTGTGACGGCACTCCTGATGCTGAAAGGCAGCAAGGGTAAATTCTTCAGCAAGCTGCCGTGCATGCTAGTGGGTGGCGCGGTGTCGATGGGGGTCAGCAGTGCCATGAGTGCCGCAGCAAACGCGGCCATGGGTTCGTCCAACCCGGTGCATGCCGCTACCGGGGCCAAGGTACTGGGTGGCGACGACGAACTGGATTTCGTGATGCCAGGCATCCTGCCCATTGACTGGCGGCGCTTTTACAACAGCCGTGATGAACGCCAAGACGGGATGTTTGGAATCGGCTGGAGTGTCTCGTATGAGGTTCGCGTTGACGTCCTTGGGCATGAAGACGGCGGCGAGAAACTGGTGTACACGGACGAGCAAGGCCGGCCCATCGACATGGGCTCGACCCCGTTGGGTGGCGCAGTGTTCAGCCCCGGCGAAGGGCTCAGTGTCCGGCGCCACCTTAATGGCCAGTTGCTGATAGAGAGCGATGACGGCGTGTACCGGCTGTTCCAGCCGACGCAGGGAGACCCCACGCGGCTGCGTCTCGAGCAACTCGGCGACCGCAACGAAAACCGTATCTACCTGGATTACGACCCCGCCGGCCGCCTGGTGCGACTGCGTGACACCGCCGACCTGATAAAAATCGAGCTCATTCACGAGCACGGCCGTCTTGTTCGGATCGAGCGTCTTTACCCTGACCAGCTACGCGAAGTACTGGTCAACTACAGCTACGATGCAGCGAACAATCTGAGCGAAGTGCGTGACGCCACGGGTCAAATCCGACGGATCTTCAATTACGACGCCGGTCAGCGCATGGTCGAACACCAACTGCCCACCGGGCTGCGCTGTTTCTATCAGTGGGCATTGGTCGAAGGACACGAATGGCGAGTGGTCCGGCACTGGACCGATGAAGGCGATGCTTACAGCTTCGACTACGACCTGACGATGGGCATCACTCGTATCACCGATGGTTTGCAACGGGTCAGTACCCGACGCTGGAACAGCCAGCACCAGATCATCGAGCACCGCGACAACCTGGGCCAGGCCTGGCTATTCGAGTGGAACGACGAACGTCAGTTGCTCGGCGCGATCGATCCGCAGGGCGGGCGCTACGCCTTTAGCTATGACGAAGCCGGTAACCTGATGGGCGAAACCGACCCATTGGGCCGCAGCGACTCCACGCTGTGGCTCGAACACTGGGCGCTGCCGCTGGTTGAGACCGACGCTGCCGGCAACAGCTGGCAATATCGTTACGACCCACGCGGTAACTGCACCGCAGAAATCGACCCACTGGGCCATGTCACCCGCTACGCCTATGATGCCCAAGGCCAGATCACCGTCATTATCGACGCCACCGGCAAGCGCAAGACGTTGCGCTGGAATGCGTTCGGGCAGTTGCTGGAGCACGTCGATTGCTCCGGGTATCCCACTCGTTTCGCTTACGACCCGCGAGGCTATCTGCAGGCGATCACCGATGCCCTCGGCGAGCGGACCGTGTTCAGCTATGACGCTCAAGGGCGTCTGCTCGCGAGCCAGCTGCCCGACGGACGTGTCGAGCACTACCAGCGTGACACGGCCGGGCAATTGATTGGCTACACCGACCCCGCCGGGCACACCACACTTTACCAGCACAATCGCCGCGGTCAGGTGCGTCAACGGACCGATGCCCATGGCCGGCACGTGCAATTCAGCTACGACGATTACGGCCGTCTGCAAGCGTTGACCAACGAGAACGGGGAAAGCTATCGATTCGCCTGGGACGCCGCCGACCGGCTTGTCGCTCAGCAAGACCTGGACGGCAGCGCTCGGCATTATGCCTACGACCCCTTGGGCAACATCACGCTTGTTACTGCAACGCCGGCTCCTTACGGCAGCGGCCTGGCTTTAGTCCCTGAGGCGCCCCCGGCGCCAATCGTCCATCGCCTGGAACGTGATGCTGTGGGCCGCATGACTGGCAAGGTCACTGCCGACGGTCGCACCGACTATGGCTACGACACGCTCGACCAGCTGACGGCCGTCACCTTCACCGACCTGAAAGGCGACGCCCACGCGTTAGGCTTTGCCTACGACGCCATCGGCCAACTGTGCGCTGAACGCAGCCAGAGCGGCACTTTGCAGCACTGCTACGACGAGCTCGGCAACCTGATCCAGAGCCAGCTACCGGACGGCCGCTGGCTTAACCGCCTGTACTACGGCAGCGGCCACCTGCACCAGATCAACCTTGACGGCCAGGTCATCAGTGACTTCGAGCGTGATCGCCTCCATCGCGAAGTTCTGCGCACCCAGGGCAAACTCAGCACCCGTAGCGAATACGACCGCAGCGGCCGCCTGCGCGCCCGGCAACGCCGGCACAGCAGCCAACCGGCGTTGCTGCCGGCCGCGGTGCAGAAGCATTTTGAGTACGACCCGGCCGACAACCTGATCGGCAAACTTGACCAGCAACCCACCGCAAGCCAGCGCAAACTGCTGCACTACGACGCCACTGGCCGCATCATTGCCAGCCAGGACAGCCTGCACGGCCAGAGTGAAACCTTCGCCTACGACGCTGCTGCCAACTTGCTCGACAGCTCGCCCGCAGGCGCTGGTCTGGTGCGGCACAACAAGTTGCTGACTTACCAGGACAAGCGCTACCGCTACGACGCCTTCGGTCGCATGATCGAGAAGCGCAGCACTCGACGTGGCATCCAGCGCTTCGCCTACGACGCTGAAAGCCGCCTGATTGAAGTGCGCAACGAAAACGGCAGCATCGTGCGCATGACTTACGACCCGCTGGGGCGTCGGGTTGCCAAAACCGAGCACGACAGCAACGGCTACCCCCTGGGCGAAACCCATTTCACCTGGGATGGAATGCGCCTGCTGCAGGAGCATAAACATAGTCAGACCAGCCTGTACGTGTACGAAGATGAGGGCGGCTATGTGCCGGTGGCCCGCGTCGACGGCGCCGGCCCGCTGCAAAAAATTCGTTACTACCACAACGACCTCAACGGTTTGCCGGAACAGCTCACCGAGACCGACGGCCACAATGTATGGCAGGCGACCTACCGGGTGTGGGGCAACACGCTGCAAGAGGTGCGCGAGCCGTACTACATCGAAGAGCAGAACCTGAGGTTTCAGGGGCAGTACCTGGACCGCGAGACGGGGCTGCACTTCAATACGTTCAGGTTTTATGATCCGGACGTGGGACGGTTTACGACGCCGGATCCGATTGGATTGGCGGGTGGGGTTAATCTCTATGCGTACGCACCGAACCCGATCGGCTGGATTGATCCGCTAGGTTGGGAGACCTGTCGGCTATCTAAAGACGATAAGGCAAAAATGGGTCCTAAACCCAAACCGCACGAAATGATGAGCCCACATCGCCATCATATCGTGCGCGAGAAAGCCCCCAAGAATTGGACAGACAGCAATCGTCGCTATGTGACCCATGCCCAAGGCATTCTTAAGAGATTTGGCATTGGCCTTAATGATGACCCGCAAAATTTTGTCTGGGCACCCAACGGCAGCGGTAATCACACGATCGCCGCATCAAAAAAAGTTTCGCAGATGCTGGCTGAGGCTCGCAAAGGTGGTAAGAGCAAAGTCGTTGAAGTGCTGAGAAGCATGGGCAGAGATATGAGAGAGGGAGTGTTTCTAGATGATTAGCCTTCAGAAAGCATACGGTGACGACGCGGCGCGTGTTCGAGAAATTTATGCGCGTATCGAGTCGGGGGATATTGCTTTCTTACGAAAAGAATTCGCCGCATTTCCGTATGCCCTTGAACCGCCTAGCTTCATTGTCGCAGGCTACCCGGGGGTGCTGCACTACGCGGCGGAACACAACCAGCTCGCTGTATGTCAATTGCTTGTCGAGTTGGGTGTCGACGTGAACCAAGTTACAGCTGGGTCAGGCAATTCAACACCGCTGGGATTGGCAGCAAGAAACGGTCAATTGGAAGTTGTTAAGTGGCTTCTAGAGGTTGGCGCGGATGTCGATGGTTCGCCCGAATCAGTAACTTCTCCTTTAATAGCGGCGGTCATTTTCGGAAAGTATGATGTTGTAGATCTTCTTCTTAGTCACCATGCAGACATCAACAGGCTGCACGCCAAATTTAACCGGACCGCGTTGGATCTGGCGCAATCTTGGGGTTTTGATGCAATAGCAAAGCGCCTCGAAGCGGAGGGTGGTATTTCTGCAATTACTCGTGATCCTGACGAAGATCTATCTCCCGGTGCACCCATTGTCGAGTTCGTTACAAGAACCGCTGGTTGGGTTTTGCCTGAAAAACTAACCCCGCAGGTGCGTGAATCTAATGTTAGGCTGCGGGTAAGTTGTATTGCCGATAAGAATGACTTTAAATTGATTTTCACTGTTGGACTGTTTGAGCAACGACCTCGTACGGAACTTTTTATCTGCTTGCCTGGCAGTTGGCGACTACCAAGGCAGGGCCTTAACATCGACAGTGCGTGGGCTTTTCCTCAGGGATTACTTGCCGGATTGTCAAGGCGGATAATTGATAGTAACCCGTTAACTGAAGGCGAAATTATATTGCGCTCAGATCCCGCTTATAGCTCACTAAGTTGGCCGAGAGATACCGATGCTTTAATTTTAGTCGATAAAGTGTGGGCTGCGGCGGATAACTTTACGGTGGGCAGTCATTATGATTCGGTTAAACTTTATGTGTTGGCGCCTTTAAAATTGACGAAAAAAGGGCCGCCACAAGACGAAGCCTTGGAAAAAATTCTGCAGAAGAAGCGTACGGCTAGCTGGAAAAGCGTAGCTTTGCCATCGCCATTGTGAATGTTGAGATTCTGCAGGCGCCATGAAAAGGTGCCAACCGAGCAGCCTCAGCCGCAAGCATTGAGATTGGTACAAGTGAAATGCACGGACTGAAGTTGATGTGGCTCAAGCCGGGGACGGCGCACAATTCACTTATACACTAGGGCGTTGTCACTCAGCGAAAGATAAGAGCAGCGAGCGGTTTACCGGCGTTATCTATCCTAACCAGGGTTGATTTTCTACAGGATTAGTCAATATGGGTTTCGATCAAATAATTTTCACGGAGCACGACCAAGGGCTCGGCCAGATCGGGGGTAGCGCTTGGCTCACCAGCCTTGATCTCTGGCCTAAGGATTCTGAAACCGATCAATTCATGCTACCAGTGGTGATGATCACCTCGACGTTCCTGACGGTCCCCTTCATTCCGCCAGGCATGGCTATTACAGTGTTTGTCTCGGTTGAGTATGGACGTGACGCTATAAACAGGTCATCAGGACGCAAACTGGCAGTGCATCAACAATGCGAAATGGAAAAGCTAAAGCTTGGCCACAGCTACGTTCTGCTTCATGAATTAGCATCTGGTGAGCTTAACGCGTCAGATGTTATCGAAGTGATGCCGAGGGCTTATATCGCACTTCAGCCACTCGCTCCCAAACAAATGGAAGAGGAGTTGGACGACCCGGATTGTGGAATTGGTGTCAGTAAGGCTCTTGGCCGCCCTGCGTGGCTGCAAGACCCTTTATATGAAAGTCCTAGATATTATTTTCTCGCCCAGATTCTAGATTCCGATATAGCGAAAATAAGTCCGCGACATGAAGGGTTATTCGGTGGAGGTATAGGATATATATTTGCTGATAGTCGTGCAAAAAAAATGAAAGCGGCAGGTGCGGCTGGCTACTTTCTGGTTCAGCTCACTTAATAACTGCGCCGCTGCGGTAAGTTGCTTAGGGAGCTTCCTTCCTAGGCACGTACTTTACCAATCAATACGTGGCTAAGCGGTAGGCATACTTCGTTTAGGAATGACTTGTCTCATGACGCTCTCTAAACAGCAATGGATACCAACTTTGCTGTAATCAATAGTAGGGAGAGTTAAATTCCTTTCTTGAAAGCGGAATCCAGTGTGAGGCGCATCCTCCTATCTCGGTGCGGAAATTAGTGTGAGTCAATATATGTTAGATCTTGAAATCAACCTCGCGACGCTGCCCTTCCAAGCGCGCAGTATCCGTGAGGCCTCGGTGCTATATGTTTACCTCCTTACCACCAAGTGTAAACTCCACACAGGCGAGGTGGCTAAGGTAGTTCTACACCCAGCCCCGGTTGAAGCTCAGGTGACAGTCAATGCTATATGCACTTATTCTTACCCATTCAAACAGTTGCGGGCGTGCCCGGCAGATGCCCAGCCTCTTACATTCAGCGAGTTTCTGATTAAGGACATACACGAGGCGCTGTTATCGCTCGCAGCTTTGAAAGGCTGGGATGTCACCCCCCTTCATAATCTTTACACTGAAATGGTCAGGCGTCGATATAACTTTTCGGGCACTTCAGGGCGTTCAATCAAAAATCCGTCCAGGCAACTCAGTGCCACAATGGCTTGGCGTACCAATGAATATATTGACATTGGCGTTTTAGTTAAGAGCACAAAGGGAGCTTCCGAATTTTTCTTTACTGTGACCAGCATAGGTATTTCACTTGGCCTTTTCGAGTCGCTGTTGGGTAACATTGTCTGGGTGGATGACAAAACTATACGACTATTTCAAGGAAATAAGCGGGACTACTGGGAAATCGACACCGAATCTCAAGCGGTAAAATTCTACTTCGCTAGGGCCGAGATTGGAGATGCCCACGGCCAATTTGATTTGGCGAAAATGTATATCAATGGTTGGGTAGTAGAGCAAGATATGGAAAATGCCCGGCTTTGGTTACAACGTTCCGCGGCACAAGGTTATACGCGTGCAACCAAGCTTCTGCAGCGAATTAGTGAGAGGCATGAGAGTCTGGCAAGTCTTGCAGATCCTATAATGAATAGCAAAAAATAAGAATCTAAGGCCAGGGCGAACAGCGGCCAAGCGGAGAGAAACGTCAGCGCTGGTCCGTGTTGGCCTAGAGGGAAAATAATAAGCGAATATGGAAAGACAAAAAAAGCTGGACGTTTAGCAAGAGGTCAGTCTTCACAGGCGGTAGTTATAGGCACTGATACATGGACGGGTTATGCAATTTAATACAGTTTCTGATTCGCCAAGCTGGACAAAAGTATTTCAAATTACTGATGAGCTTAGTTCTTTAAGTGATATGGTCGAGAAAAGATATCCCGCTCTTGAGTGGGAGCTATCGGTATGCATGCGGTGTTTGCCAAGGAACCTTGGAAGAAAAACTTTCTCCCGTTATTACGCCCAAGAAAAAATGCTCGCATTGGATATTGCGCTCGATGAGGAGAATTTCCTTCCTGTAAAGAAAAACAAAGTTGCTCAACGCAAGCTAGTTGGCACCGCCTTCTTCACATTCTTTGCCGAAAGCATTAAAAAATATGAAAAAAAACTACCAAATCTACAGTCTGTTTCGGCGCAGCTGGTTTCTGATATCCATGAATGGTGTATCGAAGGTGAGTGGATCGATTAGCCTTAATATTACTAAGAATTTCATGCTTTTTGGGGCCTTGAGGCGACGTTGCGCTTTAGGTGTTTTTGGGAGCAGAAGAAACTGGAAAAAGGCGCGGCTTTCCATAGTGACTATGTGATTTTTGACCCTCTTCCCGAAGGTGCTTTTGGTGCGAATATTCATCTGAGTACAGCAAACCGCTTCGACCTGGAATATATCCGCCCAGCGTTGCATCGTCGTGCCGTTTCATGTCACGGACCTCTCTTGTGTAGAGGTCGCCTCCGCTTCCGAGAAATTTACCGTAGAGCTCGGCTTGGAGGCGCGAGAGTACGCGCTGTAAAAATTGAAGTTTGCGAAGTCGACGAGATCTTCTACAGCATCACCCTTATCCCGACGCAATATAAGGTGCAGCCAGATATCTGGTTGACGATCCATGGGCGGGATAGAAAGCGAGATGCTGGTGGAAGGCATTTTTAACCGAGCAGACGATTTGCGGCACGCCCGCACACCCGCATGCGGTCGGCTGTTGAGTCCAGCGATTCAGGCTTGGACACTTGGTGCAGACGAATGGGCGACTTTGCGTATTAGGCGAGGATGCTTAGTTTCGAGGCAGGCCTGCGAGAACCCTGCAAGCCCGGAGGTTGTTGCGTTTCCCTCGCGAACACAAGGGAAGGAAGATGGTGCACCTGACGGGATTCGAACCCATGACCCCTGCCTTCGGAGGGCAGTACTCTATCCAGCTGAGCTACAGGTGCAACGCGGGCGCCATAATACTCATCTGGCCTGCGTGCGTCCATGCTGGCGATCCAATGATCGCAAATCGGCGGACCTCCTCCGATAACCAGCTCCCTCGGTCACGAACATTTCCGCCCCTGCGCAGCTACGCTTGTCCGATTTCCACACCGCCCGAACCCCCGGCGTTCTTTTTTTCGAACGCACTATTGTCCTTTAACCCTGTAGTCCCTAGGATTCGTTTGAGATTTCAAACGCCCAGCCTGCTTTTATTGCAAACCCAAGGGCTCGGCGGCAGATTCCCCGGCGGCGATCTCGTTCGAGGCGCCCGCACTCATAATCGTTCGCTCCGCCGTGCGCGGTGCTGTTCAGGAGGCCGACATGCAGCTCAAAGACTCGAAGTTGTTCCGCCAACAGGCGTACATCAATGGCGCGTGGGCGGATGCCGACGGCGGTCAGACCATCAAGGTCAACAACCCGTCGACCAACGAGATCCTTGGCACTGTGCCCAAGATGGGCGCCGCTGAAACCCGCCGCGCCATCGAAGCGGCCAATAAGGCATTACCCGCCTGGCGTGCACTGACCGCCAAAGAGCGTGGCGCCAAGCTGCGTCGCTGGTTCGAGCTGATGATTGAAAACCAGGATGACCTCGGCCGGTTGATGACCCTGGAGCAGGGCAAGCCACTGGCTGAGGCCAAAGGTGAAATCGCCTACGCCGCATCCTTTATTGAGTGGTTTTCCGAAGAAGCCAAGCGCGTCTACGGCGACGTCATTCCGGGCCACCAACCAGACAAGCGACTGATCGTGCTCAAGCAGCCGATCGGCGTGACCGCGGCCATCACGCCGTGGAATTTCCCTGCGGCGATGATCACCCGTAAAGCCGGCCCAGCGCTGGCGGCAGGCTGCACCATGGTGCTCAAGCCCGCTTCGCAAACGCCTTACTCGGCATTGGCGCTGGCTGAGCTGGCCGAGCGTGCTGGCATTCCGGCTGGCGTGTTCAGCGTGGTGACCGGCAGCGCCGGTGACATCGGCAGCGAGCTGACCAGCAACCCGATCGTGCGCAAGCTGTCGTTCACCGGCTCGACCGAGATCGGTCGCCAGTTGATGGCCGAATGCGCCCACGACATCAAGAAAGTCTCGCTGGAGCTGGGCGGCAACGCGCCCTTCATCGTGTTCGACGATGCCGATCTGGACAAGGCCGTTGAAGGCGCGATCATCTCCAAGTACCGCAACAACGGTCAGACGTGCGTGTGTGCCAACCGCATCTACGTGCAGGACGCCGTATACGACGCCTTCGCCGAGAAGCTGCAGGTCGCCGTTGCCAAGCTTAAAGTGGGTGATGGTCTGACTGAAGGCACCACCACCGGCCCGTTGATTGATGAAAAGGCGGTGGCCAAGGTCAAGGAGCACATCGCCGACGCGCTGAGCAAAGGCGCGAAGGTGCTGAGCGGTGGCAACAGCCTGGAAGGTAACTTCTTCGAACCGACTATTCTGGTCAACGTGCCGAAAAACGCAGCCGTGGCGAAGGAGGAGACATTTGGCCCGCTGGCGCCTTTGTTCCGCTTCAAGGACGAAGACGAAGTGATCGCCATGGCCAACGACACCGAGTTCGGGTTGGCGTCGTATTTCTACGCCCAGAACCTGAGCCGCGTCTTCCGCGTGGCTGAAGCGCTGGAATACGGCATGGTGGGCATCAACACCGGCCTGATTTCCAACGAAGTGGCACCGTTCGGTGGCGTCAAGGCGTCGGGTCTGGGCCGCGAAGGCTCCAAATACGGCATCGAAGATTATCTGGAAATCAAATACCTTTGCCTCAGCGTCTGAAGTCGCTGCACGACAGAGTTAAGTGAATGTTCGACAGCCTGCGGTACGCGAGAGCGCCGTGCCGCAGGTTTGAGTGGCACCAACCTATTTGGTGGCCGGGAGGCCGCAACAGTCGATCATCGTATGCTGTCGTTGTTGACCCCCGCCGCTTGATCCTTGAACCGCGCCGCCCGATGAGCGGCGAATGAGGAAATGATGAGCAAAACCAACGCATCCCTGATGAAACGCCGCGAAGCTGCTATCCCCCGCGGCGTTGGTCAAATCCACCCGATCTTCGCCGACTCCGCGAAGAACGCTACCGTCACCGACGTTGAAGGCAACGAGTTCATCGACTTCGCCGGCGGGATTGCGGTACTGAACACCGGTCACCTGCACCCGAAAATCGTCGCAGCGGTCCAGGAGCAACTCACCAAGCTGACGCACACTTGCTTCCAGGTGCTGGCTTACGAGCCTTACGTTGAGCTGTGCGAGAAGATCAACGCCAAGGTTCCGGGTGACTTCGACAAGAAAACCTTTCTGGTAACCACTGGCTCCGAAGCGGTTGAAAACGCCGTGAAGATTGCCCGTGCCGCTACCGGCCGTGCCGGTGTGATTGCCTTCACTGGCGCCTACCACGGCCGCACCATGATGACCCTTGGTCTGACCGGTAAAGTCGTGCCGTACTCCGCGGGTATGGGCCTGATGCCAGGCGGTATCTTCCGCGCCATCTACCCGAACGAGCTGCACGGGGTGAGCGTGGACGACTCGATCGCCAGCATCGAGCGCATCTTCAAGAACGACGCCGAGCCTAAAGACATCGCCGCGATCATCATCGAGCCGGTGCAGGGCGAGGGCGGTTTCTACGTCGCACCCAAAGCGTTCATGGCGCGTCTGCGTGAGCTGTGCGACAAGCACGGCATCCTGCTGATCGCCGATGAAGTGCAAACCGGTGCTGGCCGTACGGGCACCTTCTTCGCCATGGAGCAAATGGGCGTTTCGGCTGACCTGACCACGTTCGCCAAATCCATCGCCGGTGGTTTCCCGCTCGCAGGCGTGTGTGGCAAGGCTGAATACATGGACGCCATCGCGCCTGGCGGTCTGGGCGGCACCTACGCCGGTAGCCCGATCGCTTGCGCTGCCGCACTGGCGGTAATGGAAGTGTTTGAGGAAGAGCACCTGCTCGATCGCTGCAAAGCCGTTGGCGAGCGCCTGGTTACGGGCTTGCGCGCCATCCAGGCCAAGTACCCGGTCATCGGTGAAGTTCGTGCGCTGGGCGCAATGATCGCCGTCGAGTGCTTCGAGAATGGTGATACCCACAAGCCAAACGCTGCAGCGGTCGCGCAAGTGATTGCCAAGGCGCGTGACAAGGGGCTGATCCTGCTGTCCTGCGGCACCTACGGCAACGTGTTGCGCGTGCTGGTCCCGCTGACCTCGCCGGACGAGCAGTTGGACAAAGGCCTGAAGATCATCGAAGAGTGCTTCGCTGAAATCGCTTGACGCTGTACCGATGAGCCCGCGGAACGTTTGATCAAAACGTAACCGTTTCGTCTGAGAAAACCTGCTTCGGCAGGTTTTTTCGTTTCTGGATCCATAAAACTTTCTTTCTGCCTGTCTCAGTCCTCAGTCTTTGACTAAGGTAAGTGGACAGTTGCCGGAGAGTCATGATGACCGTGGTAGAGGCACTCACCGTACCCCGCGTATTGATCGCTGAATCGGACCCTTGGGCGCGTGAGATGCTCAACGAATTGGTCCTGAACGTGCGTTGCGACGCGCAATTGGATATCTGTGCGAACGGCAGGGAGGCTGTCGAAATCATGCGCGGGTACATCCCTGACCTGGTGATCGCGTCACGCGAGCTGCCCGGTATCGATGGTTTGAGCCTGCTTCGAACACTGCGGCAATTGCGCCGCCAGCCGCCGGTTCGGTTCATTCTGCTGAGCAGTCGCAACGACAGCGCCAGCGTCCGGGAGGCTGTGCAGTTGGCGCCCACTGCCTACCTGACCAAACCCTTGAACATGGAAAGTCTGCGCCAGCGGCTGGAGACCTTGCTGCTGCAGGATGGCGCGCAGGTCGCCTGCGCCGTCCCCGCGCTTGAAGCGGGCGTTGGCCTTGATGCCTTTCTTGATAAGCGCCGGGAAATGGCCGACGGCGGGCCGCTGTTCGTGGACGTCGCTGCGGCGGTGGCAGGCAGTCGCGGGGCGTCGGGCGTTGATCTCAAGCTGCTGGAGCAGGCTTTGGCCAAGGACCCACATATCACTGCGCTGTTGATCGCAGCCGCGAGCAGCGCGACGCAACACCAAGGCAAGCCTGTGCAGAATCTGGGCAGGGCGCTCGCCGTGCTCGGTGCCCCTCAAAGCGTTAACTTGATTCAGGGGATCGCGCTGAAGCGTGGTGCCGTCCTCACTGACGCCACCCTGCTGTTGCACGCCACCGAAATCTGGGAGGTGTCGCAACGCACCGCTGAGTGCGCCCGTACGTTGGCCCGCAAACTGGAGCTGGACCACGAGCGCTGCTATTGCGCGGGTTTGCTGAGAGGATTAGGCGATCTGACGGTGGTGCGCTGTCTGCAGGACTGGCTGCATGCGGGCGGCACACTGGATGAAGCAACCATTCGCCGCGCGCTGGCGCAGTATTCGGCCTCGTTCGGTTCGGCGCTGCGGACGCGCTGGCGGCTGCCGCTGGAGCTGCGTGAGCTGATCGCAGCGGTGTATCAGTACAACACTGGCGTTTTCACACGTGAGGTACTGGCAATGAATGTTGCCGGGCAGATGGGCTTGCTTGGGCTCGAAGACCCGCTGGAAGCGCTGGCGAAAAGCAAATCGGCGCGGCTGTTGAAGATCAGCGAGTCGGATCTGGAAGGGATGCGGCGCAGGACAGTGGCTTGAAAGAATCGGCGAAGCTGAGCTGAGAGACCAGCTTCAGACCAGTACGATCTGGTTCTTGCCCTGCCGCTTGGCCTGATACATCGCGGCATCCGAGCGCGCATAGAGTGCTTCCAGGCTTTGATCCTGCTCACCGAGGTTGGTCAGCCCCTGGCTTGCGGTGATCCCGAAAGTCTTGTCGTTGCATTGGAAGCTCAGGCGCTGGATTTCCCGCTGCAACCGCTCGGCGATCTGCTGGGCCATCTCTGGCGCACAGCCCGGAAACACCGCAGCAAACTCTTCACCACCGATACGCCCGAACAAATCCCCGCGGCGCAGTGTCTTGCGTCCGCATTCGGCAATCCGCTGCAGCACCAGATCGCCTTCCTGGTGACCGTAGGTGTCGTTGACCAGTTTGAAGTCATCCACGTCCAAGAGCAGAAATGCCATTGGCGTGCCCTGCAGTCGGGCTTGTTCGAACTCGCGCTGGGCGCATTCGAAGAAATGCCGACGGTTGCTGCTCTGGGTCAGCACGTCGGTGGTAGCCAGACGCTGCAGCTCGTCTTCGAGATGCTTCTTCTCGGTGATGTCCTCGGCAATGCCGACCACGATCAAACGCTGGCTGTGCTCGGCCTGATGGCTGACGAAGCACTTGTCGCTGAGCCAACGCACCTGACCGTCTGCGCGGATGATGCGGTACTCACGGTCTTCGATTGAGCCCTTCTCGAGCACTTCGGTAAGGCTGCGCTCGGCGTAGTCGAGATCGTCGGGGTAGATGCTGTCGCGCCACTCGTTGTAATCAGCGAGCAACAGGCCGGCCGAGCGGCCGAAAATGCGTTCGTAGGCGGGGCTGACGTAAATCATGCGCTGCGTCTGCCAGTCAAACGCCCACAACACGGCGTTCACGCTGACCAGCAGGGAGCTGAACAGCTGCTCTCGCTCGCTGAGACGCGCCACTTCGGCCTGGGCGTGCATCAGCGCCAGAAGAGTCTCTGCTGCGGCGGGGGTCTCAACGCGGGGATTCTGGTTGTCCATGAGCACTGCATCTCAAGATAAGGTGCGGCGCACGCCACAACATGTCACACAGCATAGTGCGAAGGTGCTAATGAGATAGGAGTAATGGCACTAAGTTCCGACCGGGCCCATTCAGACGAATGGGCGCCGATCAACGGCATCAAGCGTGCTGAGGCCGCAGGGAGTACGTTTTCAGCTGATCGGCGAAGTCTCGTAGCGATTGAATCCCGCTGGCTTCCGCCTCGTGGACCCATTCCTTGATGGCCGCCAGCATGTCATGACCGTTGCTGCTGGTCTTCGCCCAGATCTGCTGCAGCGCCAAACGCTTTTCGTAGATGACCTTCAAGGCATGACTGTGCTCCAGCATGGTCTGGATCCGCGCTTGATGCTTGTCTTCCAGCAGGCTGGGCTCGCGGGAGAGCAACCGTTTGGCGCGGTGGAACTGATGGCGCACCGAGGCATCCGCTTTCGCCAGTTCCTGAGCCACCAGCGGTGCGATCACCAGCTTGCGGTACTGAGCCATGATCTGGAACCGGTTGTTCAGGATGGCCATGGCCGTGTCCATATCCAGGTGACCCTTGCCTTCCACGCGGTGGGCGATCGGTGCGACACGCTGCACCTTCGCCAGTCGCAGCCAGCTGAACACTTTGATCCATGCCCAGCCCATATCGAACTCCCAGCGTTTGACCGAGAGCTTGGCCGAGTTGGGGTAAGTGTGATGGTTGTTATGCAGCTCTTCGCCGCCGATCAGAATGCCCCACGGCACCAGATTGGTCGCCGCGTCGCGGCACTCGAAGTTGCGATAGCCCACCGCATGACCGAGGCCATTGACCACGCCCGCGGCCCAGACCGGAATCCACATCATCTGAATGGCCCAGACGGTGATGCCGATCACGCCGAAGAGCGCCAGGTCAATCACGCCCATGATCGCCACACCCAGCAGGGGATAACGCGAATACAGGTTGCGCTCGATCCAGTCTTCAGGGCAGTTTTTGCCGTAAATACGCAGCGTTTCGGGGTTCTCCGCTTCGGCGCGGTACAACTCCGCGCCCTTGCGCAGCACGGTTGACAGGCCTTTGATGACCGGGCTATGAGGGTCATCGACGGTTTCGCATTTCGCGTGATGTTTGCGGTGAATGGCGGTCCACTCGCGGGTGTTCTGTGCGGTGGTGAGCCACAGCCAGAAACGGAAGAAGTGCTTGAGCCCGGCGTTGAGTTCCAGGGAGCGGTGAGCTGAGTAACGATGAAGATAGACCGTGACGCCGACGATGGTGACATGAGTCATCGCCAGGGTGACTGCGACCAATTGCCAGACGGAAAGGTCGAGCAGACCGTTGTTCCACATAGGCTGAGTTGCCCTCGGTTTTAACGCGTGCGATGTACGGATCCGCCTGAGCAGACCCTGAGACAGAAGCGCGCATTATCACTTAGCCCACAGATAAAACCAGCCGCTCTTTTACATAAGCGTCGCAAGATGTTTCTTGTTCTATAATTTCTGACTTTAGCAAGGTCGTTTCTATTTATGTCGAGCATTACCCGGGATGCGCTACGCACCGCAACGTTGTACGGGCTTGTGTCGATTGTGTGGTTGGCGACCAGGGACTACCTACTGCCGCGACTGATCGAGGACCCGACCGTGCTGGCGCGGGCGCAACAAGTCGGGGGCTATGTCTGGCTGGCCCTCAGTGCGGTCCTGATCTTTCTGGCCCGCTCGCGGCTGTTGGGGTTCATGGGCATCACCGAGCTGGCGCGCAGAGATGAGGATATGCAGCGCCTGCGTCTGGCGGCTGCGGTGTTCGACACGACGCTGGAAGGCGTGCTCGTCACCGACGCCTCGGGTGTGATCGTGCACGTCAATCGCGCCTTCAGCGAGATCACGGGCTACCAGCAGGACGAGGTACTGGGCCTGCGCCCGAGCACGTTCAAATCAGGACGCCACGGGCCCGAGTTTTATGAACGGATGTTCAAAACCATCATCAGCGCCGGGCAGTGGAGCGGCGAGATATGGAATCGGCGCAAGAGCGGAGAGATCTATCCGCAATGGCAAAGCATTCGTCCGATCCGCGACGAGCGCGGAGAAATCACTCAATTCGTTGCGGTGTTTTCCGACATCTCGTCGATCAAGCATTCAGAGCGCGAGCTGGCTCACCTGGCTCATTATGATGCGCTGACCGGCTTGCCCAACCGGTTGCTGTTCACCGACCGTACCGAGCAGGCGCATACCTACGCACGTCGCAGTAAACGCAGCCTGGCGCTGCTGCTCGTTGACCTTGACCACTTCAAGCACATCAATGAAAGCCTCGGTCACAACGCCGGTGACGAAGTGCTGAAAGCGGCTGCCGAACGCCTTGCCTGCCACTTGGAGAAGGGGGTGACGCTGGCCCGCCTTGGGGGCGACGAGTTCGCGATTCTGCTCGAAAACGCCCAGCAGGTCGCCCAGTCTGCGGAACTGGCGCAAGGCATTCTTGAGGCCCTTAGGGAGCCGTTTCAGGTCAGCGGGCAATCGCTTTTTCTGACGGCCAGCGTTGGCATCAGTATCTTTCCTCACGACGCGCTGACCGCTGAACAATTGCTGCGTAATGCGGATGCCGCGCTGTCACAGGCCAAGCATCAGGGCCGGGAAAGCTACGCGATGTACACGGCCGAGTTGACCGCTCACGCCCAGCTTCGCGTCGAATTGGCGGCCGAGCTGCGTCAGGCAGTGGAGCAAAATGAGCTGCGGGTGTTTTACCAGCCGATCCACAGCCTTCAAAGCCGCTGCATTGAGGGGGTTGAAGCCCTGGTGCGTTGGCAGCATCCATTGCGTGGCATGGTGGCGCCTGGTGAGTTCATTCCCATCGCCGAGCAGAGCGGCCTGATAGCCGACATCGACAACTGGGTGTTGACCGAAGCCTGTCGGCAGATGGGGGAGTGGCTGGCGCAAGGTGTGGACATCTCGTTCGTCGCGGTCAACGTTTCCAGTCGGTTGTTTGGCCGCGGTGACCTTGATCGGCGGGTGGCCAAGGTATTGGAGCAAACGGGCCTGGCGCCCGAGTTTCTGGAACTGGAAGTCACCGAGAGCGCGATCATGGACGACCCGGATCAAGCCATCGAACAGATGCACCGGCTACGTGGGTTGGGGCTGAAGCTTTCCATTGATGATTTCGGGACGGGGTATTCATCCTTGCTGCGGCTCAAGCGCATGCCCGTGCAGAAACTGAAGATCGATCAGGGCTTTGTCGCCGGCCTCCCGTATGACGAGGACGATATTGCGATCGTGAACGCGATTATCGCCCTGGCGCGGGCGATGGGCATGCGCGTCCTGGCAGAAGGTATCGAGCAAGCCAATCAGGCACAGTTTCTCCTCGATCACGACTGTGAGCTGGGTCAGGGCTACTGGTTCGGGCGGCCGATGCCTGCCGGGCGAATCAACTGGCAGCACGCGCCGATGTTTGTATCTGGTTGAGGCAACAGCCGCCACGCGTAGCTTCTGCGGGGGGGGTGCCCATTCCTAGAAAACGATAGTGCGGTGATTCTGATAAACCGCAGCGTCCGCATCGCGGGCAAGCGCGCTCCTACAGGAGATCGGCGTCACACGGGGTTGGCGCGAATCCCAAACTGCCGGGGTCACACTGGGGCCGGCGTGAACGCAAAACTGTAGGAGCCGGCTTGCTGGCGAACGCGTTGGTTCAGGCACATCGACGACGGCTGATAGATCCGGTTCGCCAGCAAGCCAGCGCCTACAGATCCATGGTTGTCTGCGCACAGCAAACTCAAATACCTTTTGGTTATATCTGCATTCTTAAATAGTCTTTTTAAGAATATCTCTGCGTCTCTAAGATTGCGCTTACGCCACAAGCAGCGGCCGCCCACGCTGCGGGCACATCTTTTAAGGAGCACGAGCATGAGCGCATCCCTGCGTAGCGTTGACGGCCAGGACGAAGCAAGCATTTTGCGTGAAATTCAAAGCGCGTTGCGGGACCTGCGTTTTGGTGCGGTCGAGATCACCGTGCACAACGCACAGGTGGTGCAGATCGAGCGCAAGGAAAAATTCCGTCTGCAGAACCCTGGCAACAAGCAGAGCTGACGACGGGCGGCCTGCCCGATGACAACCGCGACCCAAAACTAAAAAAAGCCAACAACACCTTTCGTTCAGGAGCTTGATTCATGTCCATTCGTCGTTATGCGCTGGCCGCTCTGGCCAGTGCAGTATTTGCCGGTTCAGCCGTCGCCAAGGACTTCACGCTGCTCAACGTGTCGTACGACCCGACGCGCGAGCTGTACCAGGACTACAACGCCGAATTCATCAACTTCTGGAAAAAATCCCACCCGGGCGACACTGTCAAAATCAACCAGTCCCACGGTGGCTCGGGCAAGCAGGGTCGCTCGGTGATCGACGGTTCGCCGGCCGACGTCGTGACGTTGGCGCTTGCAGGCGACATCGACAAAATCGCCAAGTTGGGCAAGACCCTTCCTGCGGACTGGCAAACCAAACTGCCGGACGCCAGCACTCCCTACACCTCGACCATCGTGTTCCTGGTGCGCAAGGGCAACCCCAAAGGCATCCATGACTGGGGCGACCTGATCAAGGACGGTGTGTCGGTCATTACCCCTAACCCGAAAACCTCTGGCGGCGCTCGCTGGAATTTTCTGGCCGCTTACGGCTATGGCCTGAAGTCCAATGGCGGCGATGAAGCCAAGGCCAAGGATTACATCGGCAAGCTGTTCAAGCACGTTCCGGTGCTGGACACCGGTGCGCGCGGGTCGACCATCACCTTCGTCAACAATGGCCAGGGTGACGTGTTGCTGGCCTGGGAGAACGAAGCGTTCCTGGCGTTGAAAGAAGACGGCGGCGCGGACAAGTTCGACATCGTGGTGCCCTCCCTGTCGATCCTCGCCGAACCCCCCGTGGCCGTGGTCGAGAAAAACGCCGAGAAGCACGGCAATACCGAGATCGCCACCGAATACCTCAAGCACCTGTACAGCAAGGAAGGCCAGGAGATCGCGGCGAAAAACTTTTACCGGCCGCGTGACAAGGAAATCGCTGCCAAGTACCAGAAACAGTTTCCCGAGCTGAACCTGCTGACCATCGATAAAGACTTCGGCGGCTGGAAATCCGCTCAGCCCAAGTTCTTCGACGACGGCGGCGTGTTCGACCAGATCTACATTCCGCAGTAATCGCTGAACCCGGTACGAGCGCGCTTGCCCGCGAAGGCGCGGTGTCAGTCGGTGCATTTGGCGCAGGCAGATGGCTAATCGCGGGCAAGCGCGTTCCTACGGGTGGATCACTGGCATCGGGTGCTGTTTCTGATAGATTTCCGCGCAGCGCCAGCGCAATAAATGGACCCGGACTTGCTCCGGGTAACGTGTGTTAACCAAGGACTTTTATGTCTCGACGCATATCCCCCGTCATACCCGGCTTCGGGCTGACGCTGGGTTACACATTGGTGTACCTCAGCCTGATTGTGCTGATACCGCTTGCGGTCATGTTCATCCACGCCTCACAACTCAGTGCGGTCCAGTTCTGGAATATCGTCACGGCGCCTCGCGTGCTTGCCGCCCTCCAACTGAGCTTCGGCACGGCGTTTTGTGCCGCCGTCATCAACGGCATCATCGGTACGTTGCTCGCCTGGGTGCTGGTGCGTTACACCTTCCCCGGGCGAAAGATCATCGACGCAATGATCGATCTGCCATTTGCCTTGCCCACCGCCGTCGCCGGTATCGCACTGACTGCGCTGTACACACCGAACGGTTTCATCGGCCAGTTCGCCGCTGACATGGGCATCAAAATCGCCTATACCCCCTTCGGCATCACGCTGGCCCTGACCTTTGTCACCTTGCCTTTCGTGGTGCGCACGGTTCAGCCGGTCCTGGCGGACATCCCCCGCGAAGTCGAAGAAGCCGCCGCCTGCCTCGGTGCCAGACCTATTCAGGTGTTCCGTCACATTCTCGTACCGGCCTTGTTGCCTGCCTGGCTGACCGGCTTCGCGCTGGCCTTTGCTCGCGGTGTAGGTGAGTACGGCTCGGTGATCTTCATCGCCGGCAACATGCCGATGAAGACGGAAATCCTGCCGTTGCTGATCATGGTCAAGCTCGATCAGTACGACTACACCGGCGCCACAGCGATTGGCGTGATGATGCTGTTGGTGTCGTTCGTACTGTTGCTGCTGATCAATCTGCTGCAACGACGCATCGAAACCCCAAACTGAGGAGGCGCACGTATGTCTGGTTCATCGCTCATTGCTGCGTCCTCCGCCAATGCTGCCCGTCGTGGCAGCGCGGTTTCGCGGCGCATTCTGATCGGCCTTGGCTGGCTGGTCTTCGCGTTGTTTCTGTTGCTGCCGTTAGTAGTGGTCATCGGCCAGGGCTTGAGTAACGGCCTCGGCGGATTCTTCTCGGCCATCCTTGAGCCCGATGCGTTGTCGGCACTCAAGCTCACCGTGTTCGCGGTGCTGATTTCCGTCCCGCTTAACGTGGTCTTCGGCGTCGCGGCGGCCTGGTGCGTGAGCAAATACTCATTCCGTGGCAAAGCCATTCTGGTCACCTTGATTGACCTGCCGTTTTCGGTTTCCCCGGTGATTGCCGGTTTGATCTACGTGTTGATGTTCGGCGCCCGTGGTGTGTTCGGCCCCTGGCTGCAGGACCACGACATTCAGATCGTCTTCGCCCTGCCGGGCATCGTGCTGGCGACCATCTTCGTGACGGTGCCGTTCGTGGCCCGTGAACTGATCCCGCTGATGCAGGAACAGGGCACGCAGGAAGAAGAGGCCGCGCGCCTGCTCGGTGCCAACGGCTGGCAAATGTTCTGGCACGTGACCGTCCCCAACATCAAATGGGGCCTGATCTATGGCGTGGTGCTATGTACTGCGCGGGCCATGGGTGAGTTCGGCGCGGTGTCGGTGGTTTCCGGCCACATTCGCGGCGTAACCAATACCCTGCCGCTGCATGTCGAGATTCTCTACAACGAGTACAACCACGTGGCTGCATTTGCCGTGGCGAGCCTGTTATTGATCCTTGCGCTGTTCATCCTGCTGCTCAAGCAGTGGAGCGAAGCGCGCATTAGCCGTCTGCGCAAAAACGCGGCGGAGGAATAATTCATGTCGATCGAAGTCCGTAACGTCAGCAAGAATTTCAACGCCTTCAAGGCCCTCGACGGCATCAGTCTGGATATCCAGAGTGGCGAGCTCGTGGCGCTGTTGGGCCCGTCCGGCTGCGGCAAGACCACCCTGCTGCGCATCATCGCCGGGCTGGAAACGCCGGACCAGGGCAGCATCGTGTTCCACGGTGAAGATGTCTCGGGGCACGACGTGCGCGATCGCAACGTGGGTTTCGTGTTTCAGCACTACGCACTGTTCCGGCACATGACGGTGTTCGACAACGTCGCTTTTGGCCTGCGCATGAAGCCCAAGAACCAGCGGCCCAGCGAGAGCCAGATTGCAGCCAAAGTCCATGAGCTGCTGAACATGGTGCAACTGGACTGGTTGTCGGATCGTTACCCGGAGCAATTGTCGGGCGGTCAGCGCCAGCGGATTGCCCTGGCGCGCGCGTTGGCGGTAGAGCCCAAAGTGTTGCTGCTGGACGAGCCGTTTGGTGCGCTGGACGCCAAGGTGCGCAAGGAGCTGCGTCGCTGGCTGGCGCGGTTGCACGAAGACATCAACCTGACCTCGGTCTTCGTCACTCACGATCAGGAAGAGGCGATGGAGGTCGCTGACCGCATCGTGGTGATGAACAAGGGCGTCATCGAACAAATTGGCTCACCGGGAGACGTTTACGAGAACCCGGCCAGCGATTTTGTGTATCACTTCCTCGGCGATTCGAACCGTCTGCACCTGGGTGAAGACAACCATGTGCTGTTTCGGCCGCATGAGGTCTCGCTGTCACGGCACGAGGTGGAAGGGCATCACGCAGCCGAAGTCCGCGACATCCGGCCTTTGGGTGCGACCACCCGCGTCACGCTGAAGGTGGAAGGTCAGCCGGAGCTGATCGAGGCCGAAGTGGTCAAGGACCATGACAGCCTGACCGGGCTGGCCCGGGGCGAGACGCTGTTCTTTAAGCCAAAGGTCTGGCAAAAGGTGGAGGGCATTTAAGCCTGGCCTGCTCCGCTTGACGCTGCTGACTTTGACGCCAACGCTGCTGCCTGACGCTGGGGGCGTTGACACCAAACGCCGCTTGGTATCGCATGACTACGACGCCAAACGCTGCCGCTTGCGTCGAGCACTGTAGGAGCGCGCTTGCCCGCGAAGAGGCCGGTACAGCCGATACATCTTCAGCGGCTGGAATGCCGTCTTCGCGGGCAAGCGCGCTCCTACAGGCGTGCTGTTGCCGAGAGCGCTGGAACAGCCGATACATCTTCAGCGGCTGGAATGCCGTCTTCGCGGGCAAGCGCGCTCCTACAGGTGTGCTGTCGCCGAGCGCGCTGGAACAGCCGATACATCTTCGGCGGCTGGAATGCCGTCTTCGCGGGCAAGCGCGCTCCTACAGGTCCGTCGTTCGCCAGAGACCGAGCGAGACCTTTCACGAGTCGGGCCGTTTCAGATCGCAGCCTTTTTCATGTCCCGCCGATGCGTTTTGCCGACTCGCGCTTCGATGGCGTGCTGCAGCTTCTTTCTCATCCCCAGCAAAAAAGCCGCTTCAGCGACGACAAACAACGGGCCGATGATCAGGCCTGTGATGTCGTCGACGAACGCCGGCTTGCGGCCTTCGTAATAATGGCCCACAAACTGGATCACCCAACCGAGCACGAACAACCCGACCCCGGCGCTGAGCCAGACCAAGAGGGTCTGCTGCGCCAGATTAGCGCCGAGCCAGAGGCATAGTGCTAGCAAAGCCCCCATCAGCACACCAAAAAATACGTCTAGACGCAGGTAGAAAAAAGTCGCCGCCAGGCTCACCAGCAGCGCGGGAGACACCCAAAGCCCGCCCAGCGCCCAACTGGTCCAACCGGGGCGCGAGAGCAGCACGGCGACTGCGATCACGATCAAGGGAATACCCACAAAATGGGTGACGATGTTGCGGGTGTCGCGGTGGTACGCCGCGTACTGGCTGAGATGATCGACGAGGTTTTTCATTGTTATTCCTCTATGGATACAGGGATCATGCCGCTGATTTTTTCGAGCCGAAACGCTGAGCGACTCAGCCTGCAACAAAAGGCTGGCCATCAAAAGGAGATTCACATGACGAATGGAGCCCAATGGCACTCATGGCTGATCAACGACCGCTGGTTCCGTGATCTTCCTGCGCTGTTGCAGGATAGCTTGCTGACCGGCATGCGGCAGCGGCGGGTGACGCCCGGCAAATCGATTTTCCTGCGCGGTGAGCCAGCACCGGGGCTGTACGCGTTGCTCACCGGTTCGCTGCGAATCAATCCCGGCAGGCCGCAGCTGGCTCGTTCACCCCGCGCAGAAGCTTATCGGCCTTACTGGTTCGGCGAAGCCTCGCTATTTGATGACCTCCCCGCCACACACGACGTAATCGCCCAGGACGCAGTGATCGTGCTGCACATGGCGGACGCTGCGCTCAAGCAATTGCTGGCCGAGCATCCGACGCTGTGGCGCCATTTCCGGATACTGCTGGGCAGCAAACTCGGCATCGAAGTGCCCGCTGTCCAGGACATTACCCTGTTGCCTACCCAGGAACGCGTGGCGTTTAGGCTGCTGATGCTCGCCGAAGCCTACGGCGGCGTGGATGGCTCTCTGCGCAGCGTCATGCGGGGCGATATGGCCTCCACCCGTTGCCTCGGTCTGACCAGTGAGGTTGTGGAGCGGGTATTGACGTATTTCGAGGAGCGCCAGATCGTCCGTCGCGATCACGATCGCATCGACATACTCGACACCGACTGGCTCCGCGACGCAGCACTTCATCGCTTGACTGGCGCGGAGGCCTGAAGCACATCCGTCGCTCAGCGGTTCAGGCCTTCGCGATACTGGCTGGGCGTCATGCCAGTCCACCGCTTGAACGCGCGACTGAAACTGCTGGTGTCGGCGAATCCGAGCAGGTACGCGACTTCGGTGAGTGAACTGGCGGGGTCACGCATGTGCTGCAGCGCCAGATTCTGTCGGCACTGATTGAGCAGCAAATCGTAGCGGCAACCTTCATCGGCCAAGTGACGCTGCAGGCTGCGCAAACTCAAGTGCAGCGCATGAGCGATGCGCTCGGCGGAGGGTTCGCCGTCCGGCAGTTGACGCTCGATGGCGTCCCGCACTTTTCGCTCCCAGGTCAACGCGCTGAGTTGCTCCAGGGTACGGTTGAGAACGGTCTCGTTGTGCCGGGCCAGCTCCGGGTTGGCGTCGTCAAGATGGCTGTCAAAGTCATCACAGGCAAAACTCAACAGGTTCTCCGTCGCGGCGAAGAACAGCGGGGCGCGGAACACGTCATGCCAGGGCTGCGGGTCTTCAGGCTGCGGACGCATCAGATGCACAGCCAACGGCGCGTAATGACGCCCCAGCCGGTTGCGGCATGTGCGAACGTAGATCGCAGCGAAGGCGTCCATGGCTTCATTGGCCGGCATAGGACTGCCATCGGGTACGCGGAAGCGGAACTCGTACCGATCCTCGACCCGCTCGAAGCTCATGACCAGCGCATCGCTCACTACCGGGTGATAACGCACAATGCGCTCGAACACTTCCCGCAAGGAGCCGCTGGCGACCAGCGCGTAACCGAGCGCATGAAAGGTCGTCGGGCTGACGAAACGTGACACCCGCAGGCCCAGCGCCGGATCCCCACTGGCCTGCACAGCCAGTTCCCAGAAACGTGTCGTGACGGTCACCGGGTAGCGAGCGTTGGGATCATCCATCAATTGCGGATCCAGGCCCGCAGCGCGGCTCAGCGCGAGGCTATCGAGGCCGAGGGCGTCGAGCTGCTTGCGCAGGGCGCGGGTCCAACTGGCGAGGATGCTCGGCTCAGACATACACGTTGGCGCTTCCGGTCTACAGATTGGCGTTCCAGGTCAGGCGGGGCTCTGCCCGAAGCGGCACAGTGGCGTCACGCTTTTTACCCTGAAACCGGAGAATGGAAGCATGCACGACACTTCTGCAAGTGCTGCCGGACTGAATGCACAACAACGATCGGCGCACATTCGTGCGGTGGTTTCAGCCCATGGTGCCTCACTGCGCGAGCGCTACCCGGTGCTGCAGCACCAGGACGCTATCGGCGCCGGCATTCTGCTGTTCGCATTGGCGGGCATGGTCTGCAGCGCAACGCTCTATCTTCAGGGTCATATGGCGTGGTGGGTCTGTGTGCTGCTCAATGCGTTCTTCGCGTCGCTGACCCACGAACTGGAACATGACCTGATCCACAGCATGTATTTCCGCAAACGCCGCGTGCCGCATAACCTCATGCTGGCGCTGGTCTGGATGGCACGGCCGAGCACCATCAACCCCTGGATCCGTCGGCACCTGCACCTCAACCATCACAAGGTTTCCGGCACCGAAGCCGACCTGGAGGAGCGGGCCATTACCAACGGTGAACCGTGGGGGCTGGCGCGATTGCTGATGGTTGGTGATAACGTCATGTCCTCGTTCATCCGCATGCTGCGGGCAAAAACATTCGCGCATAAATTCAGCATCCTCAGGCGTACCCTGCGGGTCTACGCGCCGCTGGCGCTGCTCAACTGGGGCGCGTGGTACCTGTTTCTGGGGTTTCATGCCGCGAACGGATTTGCTGCGTTATCGGGCAGCACGATTGATTGGTCGGCGAACACGCTGGCGGTGATGCAGGTCATCGATGTCGCGGTCGTGGTGCTCGTTGGGCCGAACGTGTTGCGCACGTTCTGCCTGCATTTCGTCAGTTCAAATATGCATTACTACGGTGACGTCGAGCCGGGCAATGTGATGCAGCAGACCCAGGTGCTCAACCCATGGTGGATGTGGCCCATGCAGGCGTTCTGCTTCAACTTTGGCAGCACCCACGGCATTCATCACTTCGTAGTAAAAGAGCCCTTTTACATCCGCCAGATGACGGCGCCTGTTGCGCACAAAGTAATGGCCGAGATGGGCGTGCGCTTCAATGATTTTGGCACATTCGGCCGGGCCAACCGATTTGAACGGCGGCAGGAAAGAGCAGCCATGCCGGACCCCGTGCGCAGTTGACCTCGCCTCATCGACGCCTGCCGCACATGGCCTCTTGGCGGCTGCGCAGATGTAGCGCGCGCGGGAAACCGCGCCGTTCCATCCAAACCAGGCGCTGAGCACCTGTAGGAGCGCGCTTGCCCGCAAAAAGGCGTGAAACCGGCATAGATGTGCCGTCCGTACCGACGTCTTCGCGGGCAAGCGCCCTCCTACAGATGGTATCCGGGTGTATTGACGCGGTGAGGGCAGCGGCTGCACAGATATGGAAACGGCATCGCTCTGTCCAAGCCAGGCGCTGAGCAAATTTAGGAGCGCGCTTGCCCGCGAAAAGGCGTGAATCTGGCGTAGGTGTGTCGGTCGTACCGACGTCTTCGCGGGCAAGCGCGCTCCTACAGAAGGTGTCCGGCCATATTGACGCGATGAGCGCAGCGGCTGCGCAGATGCGGAGACGGCATCGTTCTGTCAAAGCCTGGCGCTGAGCACCTGAGGAGCGCGCTTGCCCGCGAAAAGGCGTGAATCTGGCGTAAGTGTGTCGTTTGTACCGACGTCTTCGCGGGCAAGCGCGCTCCTACAGATTCTGCGCCTGATGGTGAGACCATTCCCGGCCACCCTATAGCCGGCTTGCCCGCGAAACCGGCTTGTCGCACTGCTCGCAGGAAAACGTCGGCGGATAAAAATTCTGTAACAACTGCGCCGTAAGCTTTGCTCATCCCTGGCGAGCCCGGGGGCAGACAGCGTGATTATCAGGGTCACCCCTTTAAGGCAGGGGGTGGCCCTCTTTTTTGCCGAGTCATGGGCCTCCATATATTTTCAAGCTATTAATAAATAGCTTCTTATTCTTTTTCGAATATATATCCCATCCCTATACTCGCCCCATGAACGCAACATGCAGGAGGCGAAGGCCATGCAGAACGAATCGATCCGTTACCTGATCGTGCCAGGCTGGCAAGGATCTGCCGATGACCATTGGCAAACTCACTGGCAGAACAGCTTGCCCAACAGCGTACGGGTTGAGCAGGCCGACTGGCTCAAGCCTCGCCGAGAGGACTGGATCGGAGAGCTCCAACGCGCCATCGCGTCCGAGAGCACGCCGGTGATTCTCATCGCTCACAGCCTGGGATGCGTGGCCGTCGCGCATTGGGCGCAGTTGGCACCGCTGGACAGCCTTCGCCAGGTGCGTGGGGCATTGCTGGTCGCTCCCGCTGACGTCGAACGGGCGAATTGCCCGCCTGCCATCCGCAATTTTTCGCCAATCCCACAGCACTTGCTGCCGTTTCCGACGCAAGTGGTCAGCTCCGACAATGACTCTGCCGTCAGCGCATTGCGCGCTATGGAAATGGCCCGCAACTGGAGCGCCGAGATCGGCATTCTCAGCGGCGCTGGCCACATCAATGTGAAGTCCGGTCACCAGCGTTGGGAGCAGGGATTCGCTTACCTGTACCGACTGCAAGGACGAATCGAGCAACTCACCCGCCGCCGCGCATGAGCACAGCACGCGCACCTGCAATTGCGCATGAGCCGGCTTTTCTCACGATCATTTTCGCCGCAGTGAACCGAGAGGCGCTGCGGCCTTTTTTTTAAACGCTCGGGTCATCCAATGGCCGGGGCGGGAGCCTGCCATGATCCTTTCCGACATCTCGAACAACCCCTTTCTTACCTTCCCTGACGCTGAAAAAAGCCCTTTGAGCATCCGCGCAAAGGCATTGGTGTTCATTGACCCAAGGTCGCGGCAGTTGCGCGAAGAGATGGAGCTGTTGGCGCCCCTGGACTTACCCGTGTTGATTCGCGGCGAGTCCGGCACCGGCAAGGAATTGCTGGCGCGTCATATTCATCGCGGCAGTGACCGCTCTGGCCTGTTCGTGTCGGTCAACTGCGGTGCGATCAGCTCGACCTACGCAGAGGCGGAGCTCTTCGGCTATGCCGCGGGTGCGCACAGCGGCTCGGCGAGCAGTCGGGCCGGCTGGTTTGGCTCGGCCACCGGCGGCACGTTGTACCTGGATGAAATCGCCGATCTGCCCATGACAATCCAGATCAAATTGCTGGCAGCGCTGGAAAACCATGAAGTGACCCGCGTGGGCGCCACGCAGCCGAGCCCGGTCGACGTCAGGCTGGTCGCGGCGACCAGCATCGATCTGCGTCTGGCAGTCGCCGCCGGTAAATTCCATGAGCGGTTGTACCGCTACTTGGATGAAGGCCGCCTCGACCTGCCGGCACTTCGCGAACAGCCCGGCAATATCCTGCCCCTGGCCGAGTATTTCCTGGGCATCTACAGCCAGCGTTTCGATTTTCAGGTGCCCCTGATCAGCGAAGACGCGCAGCGCGTGCTCGAAGCGCATTACTGGCCGGGTAACACGCGGGAGCTGGAGAACGTCATTCATTTCGCGTTATTGGTCAGCAGCGGCGCGGAGATCCTGCCGGAGCATTTGAATCTGCCGACCCGCTAGCGGCTGTGCCTGCCCACGGCTGTAAAGTGGCAAAACGCCTCTTGAGATCGAAAAAGCATAACCATCCGACTAAAAAGTATTGTCTCGGAATAAATAATCTCGGTACTGTCCGCATCAGCCGCCACCCTGCCCAGGGTCGATCCCGCGGTAGACCGAACACAAAGTTGCCCACGAGGCGACCCGATTTCTCTAAGGACATCGCATGAAGAAGACGTTTTTGTTCACCGCACTGGCGGCGGCTCTCTCCCTCGGCATCAGCGCAGCGCAGGCTGCCGAAAAACTAGTCGTGGGCGCCACCGCTGTCCCGCACGCTGAAATCCTTGAGCTGATCAAGCCGGAACTGGCCAAAGAAGGCGTTGACCTGCAGATCAAGGTCTTCACTGACTACGTGCAGCCCAACGTGCAACTGAACGAGAAGCGTCTTGACGCCAACTACTTCCAGACCAAGCCTTACCTGGATGGCTTCAACAAGGGCAAGGGTGCAACCTTGGTGACCGGCGTGGGCGTACACGTCGAACCGTTCGGCGGCTACTCGAAAAAGTGGAAATCCATCGACCAGATTCCTGAAGGCGCCACCGTTGCCATCCCTAACGAAGGCAGCAATGCCGGTCGCGCTCTGCTGTTGCTGCAGAAAAACGGCCTGATCACCCTGAAAGACCCGACCAATGCCTTGTCGACGCCGAAAGACATCGCCACCAACCCGAAGAAGCTGAAGTTCCGCGAGCTTGAGTCGGCGTTGCTGCCGCGCGCGCTGGACCAGGTCGACCTGGACCTGATCAACACCAACTACGCATTGGAAGCCAAGCTCAGCCCGAAAAAGGATGCCCTGATTCTTGAAGGCGCCGACTCGCCGTACGTGAACTATCTGGTGACCCGCACCGATAACGCTCACACCGACGCAATCGAGAAGCTCTCCAAAGCGCTGACCAGCCAGCAGGTCAAAGACTTCATCAACAAGAAGTACGACGGCGCGGTACTGCCGGCGTTCTGATAATCCTTTGAACGCGTGCGTGCCACGCGCTCAGACTTGAAACGCGCTGGCTTGCCGTTGCCCTCCTGCCCTGACCCACAGTCACCGGCATCAGGACTCGGCAGGCGGGCGCGTTTTGCATTTCGGCATACAAATTCGGCAAGCGGCGGGCGCAAGCCGCTGCACGCAGAACGGCTGAGGCCGGACGCGGGTGCCTAGGTCTTTCGGCGCTATGCATATGCTGTAACGATATTTAAACTTCGCTTCTTATAGCTTTAAAGTTCTCCCTCCTTACAGATGCTTTCTGGCTACGCCTTCGTGGTCAGGCTTTTATGGAGTCGGAGTTCTCATGCCAGCAGCCTCCCACGCTTCGTCCGCGCAAGCGCCCGGCCAGCAGTTCGATGTGCGTCCATTCGCCGAAAAGGTGGGCGCGGAAATCGTCGGTCTGGATCTGTCCCGCCCGCTCAACGACGCCGATTTTGCCCGCGTCCACCAAGCGCACCTGGATTACCACATGGTGGTTTTCCGTGATCAGCGCATCACCCCGCAGCAGCAGATCGATTTCAGTCGCCGGTTCGGCGTGCTGCAGATCCACGTGCTGAAGCAGTTCTTGCTCGCCAATCATCCAGAGATTCTGATCGTCTCCAATATCGTGGAAAACGGTCAGCCCGTCGGGCTGGGCGATGCCGGTAAGTATTGGCATTCGGACTTGTCCTACAAAGAGCTGCCGAGCCTGGGCTCCATGCTCTACGCCCAGGAGCTGCCGAGCGAGGGCGGCGATACCTTGTTCGCCGACATGCATCTGGCATGGGACACGCTGCCCGAGCCTCTGCGCAAAGCGGTTGAAGGGCGCAATGCCGTGCACAGTTACACGGCCCGCTATAGCCATGGCCGCAACGCCGAAAACTGGCGTCCCACGCTCAGCGCCGAGCAACTGGCGCAGGTTGCCGTGGTCAGCCATCCGATCGTGCGTACCCACCCGGAGAACGGCCGCAAGGCGTTGTTCGTCAGTGAGGGGTTCACCACTCATATCGTCGGCCTGCCGGCAGACGAGAGCCAGGCCATTCTCACCGAGCTGTATGCCCACAGCGTTCGCCCGGAAGGCGTCTACCGCCACAAGTGGCAGGAAAACGACATGGTGTTCTGGGACAACCGCTCCCTGATCCATCTCGCCGGCGGCACGCCCGATCACCTGCGCCGTCGTCTGCATCGCACCACCATCCAGGGCGATGCGCCTTTCTGATACGCACCGCGCCGGGATCATCGTGCGGTTTGACCTAATAATCCCGGCTGCCCTGCCAAGGAGCTCCGCTGCATGAACGCTGCTCTGCAAAGCCACACGGCTAGCGATCGCTCGAACGCGCAACAGGCCAATCAGCCTACCGCTGAAGCGCTGTTGCAAGTACAGGGCGTCAGCCTTGAATACCGCACGCCGGAACGCGTGGTGCGGGCCACTCATCAAGTCAGCTTTGAAATCGATCCCGCCGATCGATTTGTCCTGCTCGGCCCTTCAGGTTGCGGCAAATCTACGCTGCTCAAGGCCGTGGCCGGGTTCATCCAGCCCAGTGAAGGTCAGATTCGTCTGGCCGGCCAACGGGTGAAGGAGCCGGGGCCGGACCGAATCGTGGTGTTTCAGGAGTTTGATCAACTGCCGCCATGGAAGACGGTGATTCAGAACGTCATGTTTCCACTGCTGGCCTCGCGCACGCTCAAGCGTCGTGAGGCCGAGGAGCGTGCACGGCATTACCTGGAGAAAGTCGGCTTGAGCGCTTTCGCCGATGCCTATCCGCATACTTTATCGGGTGGCATGAAGGCGCGCGTGGCGATCGCCAGAGCGCTGGCGATGCAGCCCAAAATTCTGTTGATGGACGAACCGTTTGCCGCGCTTGATGCATTGACCCGCCGCAAGATGCAGGAAGAGCTTCTGGAGTTGTGGGAAGAGGTGCGCTTTACGCTGCTGTTCGTGACGCACTCCATTGAGGAGGCGCTGGTGGTGGGTAACCGGATTCTGTTGCTGTCGCCACACCCCGGGCGTGTGCGTGCCGAGATCAACAGCCATCAATACAACTTGAAAAGCCTCGGGGGCGTCGAGTTTCAGGCGTCTGCGCAGCGAATCCACCGGCTGTTGTTCGACGAAGGCGAAGCGCCGGCGGTCGAGCCTGATCTTCGGTTTCAAGACGTTCGCATTGCCTATTAACAGCGCTGCCGACGGCGTCCACTGCCGGCCGCACGAATTGGACATATCTCTGTAGGAGCCGGCTTGCTGGCGAACCCATCCGTCATTCACCGAAAAGGTGTCGGACCCGACGCGTTCGCCAGCAAGCCGGCTCCTACAGGGTGCGTCGACTTAAGAGACATACCCATGAGCCTTTCACCCCCCATCCGGGAAGAATACGAAGTCGCGCTGGAGCCTTTCACCCAGGAAGACCTGGCCCGGGACATCCCCCTCGCTCACCGCATATGGCAAGTCAGCTGGGTGCGCAAGGCCGTGATCCTCGTTGCGCTGGCGATCATCTGGGAAATCGCCGCGCGCATTCAGGGCAACGACTTGCTGCTGCCGAGTTTCCTGCAAACCGCCCAGGCGTTCATCGATGGCATCGCCACCGGCGAGTTGCCCGCCAAGGTCTGGATATCCCTGACGGTGTTGGTCAAGGGTTACCTGATCGGCATTGTCCTGGCGTTTGGCCTCACCACACTGGCCGTCTCCACGCAGTTGGGCCGCGACTTGCTCGGCACGCTAACGGCCATGTTCAACCCCTTGCCCGCCATCGCGTTGCTGCCTTTGTCGCTTTTGTGGTTTGGCCTGGGCGAAAACAGCCTGATCTTCGTGCTGGTGCACTCGGTGCTCTGGGCGCTGGCGCTCAATACGTATGCGGGGTTTCTCGGCGTCTCTGAAACCCAGCGCATGGCCGGGCGCAATTACGGTCTCAAGGGCCTGCGGTTTGTCTGGTACATCCTCATCCCTGCCGCACTGCCTTCGATTCTCGCAGGCCTGAAAATCGGCTGGGCATTCGCCTGGCGGACCCTGATCGCCGCCGAGCTGGTGTTTGGCGCCTCTTCCGGCAAGGGCGGCCTGGGCTGGTACATCTTTCAGAACCGCAATGAGCTGTACACCGACAAGGTCTTCGCGGGCCTGGCGGCGGTGATCATCATCGGGCTGCTCGTGGAAAATCTGCTGTTTAGCAATGTGGAACGCCTGACCGTCAAGCGATGGGGCATGCAGCGCTGATCCGAGTCACCGAACAAAATGGCGCCTCGTGACAGCTAGTGGCTACGAGGCCTTCGACGCTTTTGCCTTTATCGCGAGGAATGTATGGATTTGTCACTGACCGCTGGACCCTTCAAACGCCCGAAACTCACCGCCATCGCAGCTGCCTTGGGCCTCGCTGGCGCCTTGTTGAGTGGCGGTGCCCAGGCCGAGGGCAAGATCAGCATCGCCCAGCAGTTCGGTATCGGCTATCTGATTCTGGACGTTGTTCAGCAGCAAAAGCTGATCGAGAAGCATGGCAAAGAGCAGGGCCTGGACATCAAGGTCGACTGGAACAGCATTTCCGGCGCCACGGCCATGAACGAAGCGCTGTTGGCTGGCGCGCTGGATGTGGTGTCTGCGGGCGTGCCGCCCATGCTGACGATCTGGGACAGGACCAAGGGCAAGCAGAACGTCAAGGCCATCGCCTCGCTGGGCTCGATGCCCAACTACCTGCTCAGCAATAAACCTGACGTGAAGACCCTCAACGACTTCACCGATAAGGACCGCATTGCAGTTCCCGCAGCCGGGGTGGGTTTCCAGTCGCGCACGTTGCAGATCGAGACCGCGAAACTGTTCGGGAACGACAACTTCAAGAAGTTCGACAACATCTCGGTCAGCCTGCCGCACCCGGATGCGACCTCGGCCCTGATCGCCGGCGGCTCTGAAATCAGCGCGCACTTCTCCAGCCCGCCGTTTCAGTATCAGGAGCTGGAAAACCCCAACGTGCATAAAGTGCTGAGCTCGTATGACGTGCTCGGCGGCCAGGCGACGTTCAACGTGCTCTACACCACTCAGAAATTTCACGACGAAAACCCCAAGACCTACAAGGCGTTTTACGACGCGCTGGCCGAGGCCGAGAAAATCATCAAGGCCGACAAGCCTGCCGCGGCCAAGACCTACATTGAGGTAGAGAAGTCCAAGCTGCCGTTGCCGCTGGTGGAGAAGATCGTCTCCGATCCTGAAATCGACTTCACCGTTGTGCCTCAGCGCACGTTCATCTACGCCGAGAAATTGCATGAACTCGGCGTGCTGAAAAACAAGGCTGACAGCTGGAAAGATTTCTTCTTCGAAGAAGCCCACGGTGGCGCGGGGAGTTGATCCTCTGTCTTGCCGGGTAGCCTAATGTGAGTAGCCGCACGAACTTGTAAGAATGGCCGGTGCGGCGCTCCACCTTGCTCGCGAACGCGGTGGTCAGCCAATATTGATGGCCCAGACCCACCGCCTTCGCGACCGTCGTAACCTCCGATTGCTCCTACAGTTGATCTGCGTCCGCCCAAATTCCGAGTACCCGCACGAACCTGTAGGAGCGCGCTTGCCCGCGAATGCGTTGTATCAGGGAACATTGATGGGACAGACCCATCCTCTCATCGCGTGCCAGCGCGCTCTGGCGTAGATTGCTCAGGCAGAGTTCTGACCTCACAAGGAACCCTGATGTAAGCTCACAGTCGCATGAGCACATCGCAACGGCGTCCAGCGGCGCGGTGTCGTCACGGCATTGGCACAAGGAGCTTGCATGCCCGCCCAACCCCCTGTTTTTCGTGGTCGACCGACCGTTCTCTTTATCGGCCTGTGCCTGGCTGTGCTTGCTGGCTGTGGCAAGGAAAAGCCGCAGGAGCCTGTGCGCGCCCGTGTGCAGGCGCAAGAGGTGAAAACCGCAGATTTCGCAGCCGATGTTGCGCTGACCGGCGACATCCAGGCGCGGGTGCAAACGCAGCTTTCATTCCGCGTGGGCGGGAAAATCATCCAACGGATGGTGGATGTCGGCGATCGGGTGTCGGCCAGGCAAGTACTGGCCAAGCTCGACCCCAAGGACCTGCAGACCAACGTCGACTCAGCCGTCGCGGCCGTTGCCGCAGAGCAGGCGCGGGTCAAGCAAACCTCCGCCGCGTTCGTGCGTCAGGAGAAGCTCTTGCCCAAGGGCTACACCAGCCGCAGTGAATACGATTCCGCGCAGGCCCAGCTGCGCGGCAGCCAGAGCTCGCTCAAAGCCGCCCAGGCGCAACTGGCCAATGCCCGCGAGCAGTTGAGTTACACGTCTTTGATCGCTGATGCGCCGGGCATCATTACTGCGCGCCAGGCAGAGGTTGGCCAAGTCGTACAGGCGACCGCGCCGATCTTCGGCCTCGCCCGGGATGGCGAGCGCGACGCCGTGTTCAATGTCTATGAATCACTGTTCGTCAATCCGCCCACCGATCAGCCGGTGGACGTCACGCTGCTGGACAATCCCAACATCAAGGCCACCGGCAAGGTGCGCGAAGTCACCCCGGCCGTGTCGGCACAGACCGGTACGCTGCAAGTCAAGATAGCCCTCACTTCGCTGCCGCCAGGCATGGACCTCGGCTCTGTGGTCAGCGCGGCCCTGAGCGTTCCGGCCAAAACCAGCGTCGAGCTGCCATGGTCGGCGCTGACCAAAGGCCTGGGCGATCAGCTTGGCAAACCTGCGGTGTGGGTCGTCAACGCCGACAACAAAGTCAGCCTGCGCGGCGTGACCGTGGGGCGTTATCTCACAGGCAAAGTCATCATCGTCGATGGTTTGAAAAATGGTGAAAAAGTGGTCGTTGCCGGTAATCAGCTGCTGCACCCGGACATGCAAGTGGAGCTCGCCGACGTTTATGCCGATCTCTCGCAGAAGCCAACGGGAGCGTCGCAATGAAGCGTTTGTCGGGGGTAGTGCTGGCAAGCCTGCTGTTGACCGCCTGCAGTAAGGAAGAACCCGCCCCCGAGCCGATTCGACCGGTCTTGTTCATTGAGGTGAAGCCCCAGGCGCAAGAGAGCCTGGGTCGTTTTGCCGGCAACATTGCCGCGCGCTATGAAAGCACCCTCGGTTTCCGCGTGTCGGGTCGTATTGCGCAGCGCAACGTCGATGTCGGCGCGCAGGTGAAAAAGGGCGACATGCTCGCCGTGCTTGACCCCACCGATCAGCAAAACCAGGTGCGCTCGACCCAAGGCGACCTTGCGCGTGTCGAAGCGCAGCTCATCAACGCCCAGGCCAACGCCCGGCGCCAGCAGGAATTGTTCGACAGGGGGGTTGGCGCCCAGGCTGCGCTGGACGTGGCGGTGACTGACCTCAAGACCTCCCAGTCTTCCTACGATCAGGCCAAGGCCGCTGTGCAGCAGGCCAAGGATCAACTGAGCTACAGCGAATTGCGTGCAGACCACGATGCCGTCGTCACCGAGTGGAAGGTCGAGGCCGGGCAGGTGGTGAGTGCCGGTGAGCAGGTGGTGACGCTTGCGCGCCCGGACATCAAGGAGGCAGTGATCGACCTGCCGTCGCAACTGGGCGATCAACTGCCCGGCGATGTGGTGTTCACCGTCGCCAGCCAGCTTGAGCCGCAGATCAACACGACCGCGACCATTCGCGAACTGGAGCCTCAGGCCGAGAGTTCGACCCGCACCCGCCGCGCACGTTTGACCCTGGCGGATACGCCAGCGGCGTTCCGTTTGGGCACCGCGATCAGCGTCACGCTCAGCTCCACAATCAAGCCGCGTATCGAGGTGCCTGCCACGGCAGTGCAGGAAGTCGATGGCAAGACCCAGATCTGGATCATCGACATGCAAAATCAGACGGTCTCGCCGCGCCCGGTCAATGTGATCAGTCGCAGCAACGGGTCAGTGGTACTGGCCGACGGCGTTAACAACGGTGATCGCGTCGTCACTGCGGGCGTCAACAGCCTCAAGCCGGGGCAGAAAATCAAAGTCGATAAGGAAAGCCCGCGATGAAAGGGACGTTCAACCTCTCCGATTGGGCGATCAAGCATCAGTCTTTCGTGTGGTACTTGATGTTCGTCGGCCTGCTGATGGGCGTGTTTTCCTACATGAACCTGGGACGCGAGGAAGACCCTTCGTTCACTATCAAGACCATGGTCATACAGACTCGCTGGCCGGGCGCCACCGTGGACGAGACCCTGGAGCAGGTCACCGATCGCATCGAGAAGAAGCTTGAAGAGCTCGACTCCCTCGACTACGTAAAAAGCTACACCCGACCGGGCGAATCCACGGTTTTCGTTTACCTGCGCGACACCACCAGCGCCGGTGCAATTCCGGACATCTGGTATCAGGTGCGCAAGAAGATCGACGACATCCGCGGGCAATTCCCTCAAGGCCTGCAGGGGCCGGCCTTTAACGACGAGTTCGGGGACGTTTACGGTTCGATTTACGCCTTCACCTCGGACGGCCTGACACTGCGTCAGCTGCGCGATTACGTGGAAGAGGTCCGTGTGCAGATCCGCGACGTGCCCGGGCTGGGCAAGGTCGAAATGATCGGTGAGCAGGACGAAGTGCTGTACCTGAACTTCTCCACCCGCAAGCTGGCGGCGCTGGGCCTTGATCAGCGGCAGGTCGTGCAGAGTCTGCAATCGCAAAACACCGTCACGCCGGCCGGGGTGATCGAGGCGGGTCCGGAGCGCATCTCGGTGCGCACCTCCGGCCAGTTCGCCTCAGAAAAAGACCTGGCCAACGTCAACCTGCGCCTCAACGATCGCTTTTATCGGTTGAGTGACATCGCCGAAATCACCCGGGGTTACGTCGACCCGCCCAAGCCGTTGTTCCGTTTCGATGGCAAGCCTGCAATCGGCCTGGCCATTGCCATGAAGAAGGGTGGCAACGTCCAGGAATTCGGCAAGCAGCTGCATGAACGGATGAACGCGGCGACTGCGGATCTGCCTATCGGCGTGGGCGTGCATGTCGTTTCCGATCAGGCACAGGTGGTCGAGAAGGCAGTGGGCGGTTTTACCAGCGCGCTGTTCGAGGCGGTCGTGATCGTGCTGATCGTCAGCTTCATCAGCCTTGGGATGCGCGCCGGGCTGGTGGTTGCCTGCTCGATCCCGCTGGTGCTGGCGATGGTCTTCGTTTTCATGGAGTACAGCGGCATCACCATGCAGCGTATTTCGCTGGGCGCATTGATCATCGCTCTCGGCCTGCTGGTCGATGACGCAATGATTACGGTGGAGATGATGGTGTCGCGGCTTGAAAAGGGCGACACCAAAGCCCAGGCCGCCACCTACGCCTACACCTCGACGGCATTCCCGATGCTGACCGGCACGCTGGTGACGGTGGCGGGTTTCGTGCCGATTGGCCTCAACGCGAGTTCGGCGGGGGAGTACACCTTCACGCTGTTCGCGGTCATCGCCGTTGCCATGCTGGTGTCGTGGGTGGTTGCGGTGCTGTTCGCCCCGGTGATTGGCGTGCACATCCTCAGCGAAAACGTGAAAAAGCATGATGAGAACGCCAAGCCCGGCCGCATTGCGCGGGCGTTTAACGGCTCGATGTTCTGGGCCATGCGTCATCGCTGGCTGACGATCATCATCACCATTCTGCTATTCGCGACGTCTCTGTTTTGCATGCGGTTCGTGCAGAATCAGTTCTTCCCGTCATCCGACCGCCCCGAGATTCTGGTTGACCTCAACCTGCCGCAGAACGCCTCGATCAACGAGACGCGCCGCGCGGTGGACAAGCTTGAGGCGACCCTCAAGGACGATCCCGACATCGTCAGCTGGAGTACCTACATCGGCGAAGGCGCGGTGCGGTTCTACCTGCCGCTCGATCAACAGCTGGAAAACCCGTACTACGCGCAGCTGGTCATTGTCAGCAAGGGGCTGGAAGAGCGCGGCGCATTGACCGAGCGCCTGAAGAAGCGTCTGCGTGATGACTTCGTCGGTATCGGCACCTACGTTCAGGCGCTGGAAATGGGACCACCGGTAGGGCGCCCGATCCAGTACCGGGTCAGCGGCGACAACATTGATGAAGTGCGTCAGCACGCTATCGAACTTGCCACGCTGCTGGACAAGAACCAGCACATTGGCGAAATGATCTACGACTGGAATGAGCCGGGCAAAGTCCTGCGCATCGACATCAATCAGGACAAGGCGCGGCAGCTAGGCCTGTCATCCGAAGACGTTGCGCAACTGATGAACAGCATCGTGACCGGCTCCTCTGTGACCCAGGTGCGCGATGACATCTACCTGATTAACGTCGTGGGGCGTGCGGTGGACTCAGAACGCGGTTCGCCCGAAACCCTGCAGAATCTGCAGATCGTTACGCCGCAGGGCACGTCAATTCCGCTGCTGGCCTTCGCCAACGTGCGCTATGAGCTGGAACAGCCGTTGGTGTGGCGCCGTGACCGCAAACCGACGATTACCCTCAAAGCCGCCGTGCGCGACGAGATGCAGCCAACCGATCTGGTCAAGGAGCTCAAGCCGGAGATCGACAAGTTCGCCGCCGGTCTGCCAGTGGGCTACAAAATTGCCACGGGCGGTACGGTGGAGGAGAGCGGCAAGGCGCAGGGTCCGATCGCCAAGGTTGTGCCATTGATGATCTTCCTCATGGCGACGTTCCTGATGATCCAGCTGCACAGCGTGCAGAAGATGTTCATCGTCGCCAGTGTGGCGCCGCTGGGGTTGATTGGCGTGGTGTTGGCGCTGGTGCCAACCGGAACGCCAATGGGCTTCGTGGCGATCCTTGGCATCCTTGCGCTGATCGGCATCATCATCCGCAACTCGGTGATCCTGGTAACCCAGATCGACGAATACGAGTCGGCGGGTTATCTGCCCTGGGATGCGGTGGCAGAAGCCACCGAACACCGTCGTCGGCCAATCTTGCTGACCGCCGCAGCCGCAAGCCTGGGCATGATTCCCATCGCCCGGGAAGTGTTCTGGGGCCCTATGGCTTATGCCATGATCGGCGGGATCATCATCGCGACCCTGCTGACGTTGCTGTTCCTGCCGGCGCTATATGTCGCCTGGTACAAGATCAAGGAGCCGAGCGAGGAGGAGCGTCAAAAGGCTGAGCGGGATAAGCAGACCAAGGCTGAAGAAGATGATTCTGGACGTCGGGACGAAAACCCCACGGCTGCTCAATAAGTAATGAGGCGAGGCGGGCACAGTACTGTCCCGCCTCGACAGGATCAGCCTAAGACGCCGGGGTCAGTGAAAACAGCTTGAACTCCACGGTTCCTACCGCCAGATTTTTGAGGTCTGATAAACGACTGCCATCCGTCGCCCCTAATGGTGTGATTTGCAGCGTAACCTTGACTGCGTCGTGTTGCGGGACTTTGAAAGTAAACAACTGCCATTCGTCTAGCGTTACCGAGCCCGCGAACGGAAGCAGGCTGATGCTTCCATCTGTAAGTTGAATAGCCAGCGCTGCGATAAAAATTATGGCTTGGCCCTCATCCAGTCGTTCCCGGGTTCTGGCATGAAATTCCAGTACCGACGGGCCCGTTGGTACCTGCGGATTCTGGTGGACATTGTAGGTGGCAGGTATTCGCACATAGTGGCGACCTTCCTCTTCAACTACGTTGACAGTCTTGTCGCTCGCCACCCAGGGTTCAAGCTTGCCCCCGGCAAAGTCACCATTTTTGATCAGGTTATTCTCGTTCATTTTCTCTCTCCGTGAGTCGTTGACCATGACTGAAGTTGCAGGCTCAGCCTACGCGCCCAGCGAACACGGCGTAACTGTCACAAATGACAGTCCGGGGCTCTTTGGCAGGAGTGCTTACCGCTGATTCAGACTCGACGCCACACACTCGCCAGCCACGGCTGCTGATCTCTAGGCAGTCCCTCAGGCCGGTAATAGTGCTCGACCTCAGCGAACCCGGCTTCGGTCACCAGGGCGCCCCATGATTCCAGATCATGGAACGAACCGTAGCGCTCACCTTTCCAGCCTTCCTCATTACCGCCGCGCGGATTGGAGCTGAACAGCACGCCCCCGGGTTTCAACGCGGCACGCAATTCGCCCAACACTCGCGGCAACTCCTGGCGAGGCACATGAAACAGCGAGGCGTTGGCGAAGATGCCGTCGAAGCGCGCGGCCGGAAGGTCCAGCTCAAGGAAGTTCTGATGAAAGACCTCGCAACCGCTGTCAGCGCGGGCCATCTCGGCGAAGCGTTCGGAGCCGTCCAGGCCGGTGGCAATGTGGCCCAAGGCCGTAAACGTGCGCAGATCCCGCCCTGGCCCGCAGCCAAAATCCAGAATCTGAAACGGCGCCGGCGCGTTGATGTTGCGCAGCAGCGCGTTGATGTTCTGGCTGACGTCGTGATCGCGCGTGCCTTCGCGAAAATCTTCAGCGACGTCGTTGTAGTTGCCCAGGGTGGTGGCCGTGATCTGGGCGAGATCGGTTGGGTCGAGTTTCATAGTGCGATCATCTGAGCAGAAAGGCCGCCAATATACCTCCGCTCAAGGTTTGATCAATTGCCAGCAAGGATCAAATCGATCACCTCCTCGATAGTTTCGATCCGTGCCCAGTCTTCAGGTGTCGGCTTCAGTTTGTATCGCCACTTCACCTGCATCATGAAACAGGTGAGATCGTCGTCGATGATGTCGAAGTCGCGGATGAAATTAGTGGTCCGCGTGACGTCCTCTCGCGGGATGAAGCCAATGATGGAAACAAAAAGCTCAATCACTTCCTGAGTCAGCTGCGCTCGATCAGCGATCTTTTCCATTTTTCGCCTCATATGCACATAGGTCCATGTTCACCAGACCGAATACTGCCAGCCTTCCAGCCACGAAGGGAATTGCCTCTAAACTTCGGCACGAGCCTGTAGGTGTGGCCGGGGAGGCGCTCCATCTTGCTCGCGAATGCGTCGTGTCAGCCAACATCCAGGTCACAGAGCCACCGCTTTCGCGACCGTCGCAACCTCCGATTGCTCCTACAGTTGATTTGCATTGGACGCGGGTTTGGGACGCCATCCCCTGGTAGGACCGGCTTCAGCCGGGAAGGGGTTAGTGGCAGCGCCATCAATTTGCAGTGACGCCTGCCGCTTTCCCGGCTAAACCCGGCCCTGCAGGGATGGCGCGCTTTGATCAGCGCTTGTTCAGCCGCAACGCCAGCCGATCCCCGCCCAGCTGAATCACTGCCACCAATATCACCAGCAGTACAATTACGGTCAGCATCACCTGCGTGTCGAACCGCTGATACCCATACCGATAAGCAATATCCCCCAATCCTCCCGCACCAATTGCGCCGGCCATGGCCGACGAATTGATCATCGTCACGAGGGTGATGGTAAATCCGCCGACGATGCCCGGCAGCGCTTCGGGCAGCAGCACATGCCAGACGATGTGCCAGCGACGGCAGCCCATCGCTTGCGCTGCTTCTATCAGCCCGTGGTCCACTTCGCGAAGGCTCACTTCTGCAATACGCGCGAAGAACGGCGTCGACGCGATGGTCAGCGGTACCACCGCCGCCCACACGCCGTAGGTCGTCCCGACAATCAGTCGCGTGAAAGGGATCAGCGCTACCATCAGAATCAGGAACGGCACCGAACGGAAGATGTTCACGAATGCACCCAGCACCCGGTTCACGTTGGGCGCTTCGAAAATGCCCCCCTTACCGCTGGTGACCAGAATTACCGCCAACGGGATACCGAGAATCAGCGCGATCAGCGATGACACGCCCACCATCAAAAAGGTGTCGATAACGCCCTGCCAGAGCCGATCAAGCCACATAACCCAATACCTCCGCCTGCTGCGCATATTGACGAGCCCGGCTGATCAATTCGTTAGCCGACAACGGCGAATGACTCACCGCTAGCAACAAATGACCCAACGCGCGTCCCTGGATACGTTCGACGCCGCCGTGCAACAGGCTTACTCGCCCACCGAGGGCGTTGAACAACGCTGAAAGATCAGGCTCCGTGCCGTTGCTTCCTGTGAACTGCAAATCGAGAACAACGCTGGCATGATCTGCCGAAGGGTGCGGCTGCAAGCGCGCCTGCACGTCTTCCGGCAGGGCATGCTGCAAAGGTGCCAACAGCGTTCTGCTCACCGCGTGCTGTGGATTGCCAAACACCTGCCATACAGGGCCTTGCTCGACGACTTCACCTTTTTCCAGCACCACCACCCGATCACAGATTTCGCGGATCACCGCCATCTCATGGGTAATCAGAACAATCGTCAGGCCCAGGCGCTGGTTGATCTCGCGCAGCAGGCCAAGAATGGATTGTGTGGTTTCCGGGTCAAGCGCAGAGGTGGCCTCGTCGCACAATAAAATGGCTGGATCATGCACCAGTGCCCGGGCGATGCCGACCCGCTGCTTCTGGCCGCCGGACAGTTGCGCCGGATAGGCCTTGTGCTTGCCTTGCAGCCCCACCAACTCCAGCAGTTCCGCGACTTTGCGCTGCCGTTGATCCTTCGGCACGCCTGCTACCTTCAGCGGCAGCTCGACGTTCTGCCACACCGTTTTGGCCGACATCAGGTTGAAATGCTGGAAGATCATGCCGATGCGTCGGCGCAGGTCCACCAGGGTGTCCTCGTTGAATGCGCCGATGTCGACCTGATCGATCAGCACGCGTCCGCTGCTGGGCTTTTCCAGGCGGTTGATCGTGCGGATCAGCGAAGACTTGCCCGCACCGCTGCGGCCGATGATGCCGAATACCTCACCGCGGCGGATGTCCAGGTTGATACCCTGAAGCGCCGGCACCAGCCCCTGCTGGCCCTCATAGGTCTTGCCCAGATCGATGAAGCGCACGTGTGCATGCTGCTTCTCGGGGTGCAGCTCCGAGGGCTGGCCCAACCGTTCAGGGTGCGCGATCGCGCCGTGCGGAGATAGGAGGCGTTGCGCGGTTGCACTCATGATCAGTTCTTCCAGCCGACCTGATACAGCGTGCCGTTGACCTTATCCAGCGAGGCGCGCACCACAGGCGAGTGTTGATAGATATCGATGAACCTCGCCAGGCGCGGGTCGTCTTTGTGGTCCGGCCTGATGACAAACTGAATCACATACTCGGGGTGGTCGAGGCCGTCGAAAAGGATCGCAGAGCCCGCGTCGAAGGTCTTCGACAGCCGAATGTAGGCCGGATAGCCTTGTACCAGATCGGCATCGTCATACGCGCGGACCAATTGCACGGCCTCTACCTGGATCAATTTAATCTTCTTCGGGTTGGCCGTGATGTCGTCTTCGGTGGCCTTGTAACCCACCCCCGGTTTAAGGTTGATTAGCCCGGCCTTGGCCAGCAGCTGCAAGCCGCGTCCGCTGTTGATAGGGTCGTTGGCGATCGCCACGGTAGCGCCGGTCGGCAACTCATCGAAGCTTTTGTACTTCTTGGAATACAGCCCCACGTTATTGATGATGCCCGGGGCGTACGGAACCAGGTCGAAGCCGGATGCTGCCTTGGCGTTCTCCAGAAACGGAATGTGCTGGAAGTAGTTCACGTCAATGTCGCCCGCGTTGAGGCTGACGTTAGGCGCGATCCAGTCGGTGAACTCCACCAGCTCGACCTTGAGGCCTTGTTTGTCAGCTTCGGCGACAGCGGCTTCCAGCGGAATGGCAAAGGCGGCAGTGGTGCCAACCTTGAGCGGCTGATCGGCAGCGTGAGTGACGCCGGCAAACAGCCCCAGGGACAGCGCAAGGGTGAGGAGGGTCTTGGTCATGGGTGGTAATCCGGTTCAGTAGTCTGGTTTGTATGCTTGGGTGTCTGTAAAGCTGAATTCGCTAGCAAGCTCGCTCCCACGGAGTTCGAGCTCCCTCAGGCCTGCGCTGGGGTGAGTGTTCTGAAGCCAGCGCCCGCATGCCGTTCCGGCAGTCGCGCGTTGCCTTCTTCAAACAACTTCTCGCGCAACGTGCCGTGCTCGTAGGCGATCTTGTAGGAACCGCGCCGTTGCAGTTCCGGGATCACCAGGTCGATGAAGTCCTCGTAGCTTTCCGGGGTGACGATGCGGGTCAGGTTGAAGCCGTCGAGGCCGGTTTCGGCGATCCAGGATTCCAGCTCATCGGCGACCTGTTCGGGCGAGCCGATCAGCGTGATGTAACGGCCACCCAAGGCGTGCTGATCGAGCAATTTCTGGCGGGTCCAGTCGTTGCTCTTGAGGATTTTCGTGGCTGACTGAATGGCGTTGCCTTTGACGTGCTGGATCGGCTCATCCAGCGCGTACTCGGCAAAGTCGATGCCGGTGGACGCCGCGAAATGCGCGAGTCCTGCTTCGGCACTGGCGTAGGTCAGGTACTCGGCATGCTTGGCCCTTGCAGCCTCTTCGGTGGCGCCGACGATGACGTTGAGCCCCATGAATACCTTGATGTCATGGGGGTTGCGCCCGGCAGCAACGGCACTGGCGCGGACCTTGTCGACCTGCTCGCGCGTCGCGGTTTTATTCTGCGCACTGATGAACACGCACTCGGCGTTGCTGCCGGCAAACCGCAAACCTCGCTCGGAACTGCCGGCCTGAAACAACACCGGCGTTCGCTGTGGCGAGGGCTCGCACAAGTGGTAACCCTCCACCTGATAAAACTCGCCGCTGTGCCGCACGTAGTGGACCTTGTCCGGTTGCGCGTAGATGCGTGCCTGCCGGTCTTCGATCACCGCGTCATCTTCCCAGCTGCCTTCCCACAGTTTGTACAAAACCTCCAGGTACTCGTCAGCCTGATCGTAGCGACGGTCGTGTTCGATCTGCTCGGTCAGGCCCATCGCGCGTGCGGCGCTGTCGAGATACCCGGTCACGATGTTCCAGCCCACTCGCCCTCGGGTCAGGTGATCCAGCGTCGACATACGCCGGGCGAACAGGTATGGCGCTTCGTACGTAAGGTTGGCGGTCAGTCCGAAGCCGAGGTTTTTGGTGACGGTGGCCATGGCCGACACCAGCAGCAGCGGGTCATTGACCGGTAACTGGATCGACTCCTTCAGCGTGACATCTACCGAGTTCTGATAGATGTCGTAGACCCCGACAACGTCGGCGATGAACAAGCCGTCAAACAGCCCGCGCTCCAGCAGCTGCGCCAGATTCGTCCAGTAATCGAGGGTTTTGTACTGGGTCGACGTGTCCCTGGGATGGGTCCAGAAACCATGATTGATGTGGCCCACGCAGTTCATGTTGAACGCATTGAGCAAAATCTTCTTCTTGCCCATCAAATGGTCCCCCGGCGCGGCGGGTTGACGTCATTGAGGTAGTAATTGCCGATGGCGTGGTATTTCCAGCGCACGGGGTCGTGCAGCGTATGCACACGGGCGTTACGCCAGTGACGGTCCAGACCGTGCTCGGCCAGCGTTGCCTGAGCACCGGCCAGCTCAAACAACGTGCTGCCGGCTTCGAGTGAAATCTCGGTGCTGATTGCCCGTGCTTCTGCGACCGCGATCGAGGCTTGCGCCAGGCTCTCCGGCGTGGTGTCCGCTTGCGCTCTGTCCAGAAACTCCCCGGAGCGTTCCAGCAAGGCTTCAGCGGCATGCAAACGAATGCCCAGTTTGCCAAAGCTGTGCAGCGTCAGCGGGTCATCGACTGCTTTTTCAATGCCTGAATCGATCCAGGGACGCGTGCGGGTTCGCACGAAATGCAAAGCGTCTTCAAAGGCGGCGCGGGCGATGCCGGCGTCGATGGCCGCGTGGAGAATCTGCGCCAGCGGGCCGACAGTGGTAGGGCGCTCGAACGCAGTCTGGAAAGGCACCACGTCATCGGCCTCGACATACACGTTATCGAAAACCACCGAGCCGCTGCCCGTGGTGCGCTGACCGAAGCCGCTCCAGTCGTCGATCACGCTCAGCCCGGCGGCGTTCGCCGGGACGAATGCCAACTGCTGCACGCCATGGTCATCCACCACCGAGGTGGGTATGCGCTGGGCATAAAGGGCACCGGTGGCGTAAAACTTACGACCGCTGATGCGCCAGCCGTTGCCGCTGCTGTCGCGGCTCAGGCGGGTGGTACGGTCGTGGGCGGTTTTGGTGCCCAGCTCCGCCAGGGCATTGCCAAAGCGCTGACCGGCGAGGACCTCCGCGTAAAGGCGTGCCTGCTGCGCCGGGTTGCCGTTCACACGCAGCACTTCGAGCGCGTAGAAGTGGTTTTGCGGAATCTGCCCCAGCGAGGCGTCTGCCTCGGAGATGAGGCGGATGACTTCGGCCAGAGTGACATTGGATACGCCGGCGCCGCCAAAGGCTTTTGGCACGCTGATACCCCACAGGCCGGAGCGGGTAAATGCTTCCAGCTCCTGATGGGGCAGGCGTCGCTCGCGATCTCGGGCGGCGCTCTGATGCTTGAAATCAACGGCCAGCGTGCGAGCGACCCGCAGCGCTTCGGTGTCATCGCGAATGATCGCGGTCACGGCGTTCGCCTGCGTCTCACGCGGCAAGGTTTGAAGGCTCATAGGTGTGCTTCCAGTTGTCTGGTTATATCCAGGAATGACGGGCAGGTAGGGTGCCGTTCAGATGCCAGGCGCCGACGGCGTGGGTTTTCCAGCGCACTGGATCGTGGAGGGTGTGAACCCGTGCGTTGCGCCAATGACGGTCGAGGTTGAATTCAGCCAGCGTCGCCCGGCTGCCAGACAGCTCGAAGAGCTTTTCGCTGGCCTGCAGAGCGATGTGTGTGGTCAGCACTTTGGCTTCAGCCACCACAATGGACGCGCGCGCTGCGGACTGTTCGTCGATGGGCGCGGCGGCAACTTCATCCAGCACCCGCCCGGCCTTGCGGAGCAACGCTTCGGCGGCGTGCAGTTCGAGCTTCAATTTGCCGATGTCGGCGATCACATAAGGATCGTCGCTGGCACGCTCGACATGGGCGTCGATCCAAGGCCGCGAACGCTCGCGTACAAAGCGAATGGTTTCGTCGATCGCTTCCCGGGCTATGCCCGCATCGATGGCCGCCTGAATCAGCTGCGAGACGGCGCCCTGAATGTTCGGCGCCAAGCCCAGCTTCCAGTTATCCACAACCAGCTGACCGCTCACGCGCACATTGTTCAGCAGCACGCTGCCGCTGGCGGTGGTGCGCTGACCAAAACCGGACCAGTCATCAATGACCTGCAGACCCGGTGTGCCGCGAGGCAGAAACACCAGTACTTGCTTGCCGTCGTCATTGATGGCCTTGACCGCAACCCAGTGCGCGAACAGCGCGCCGGTGGAGTAGAACTTGCGGCCATTGAGTAGAAAATGATCACCCTCGGCGGTCAGGCGTGTTCGCACATCAAGGGTGTTTTTGGTGCCACGCTCAGGCCCTCCGTTGCCGATGCGTGCGCCGTTGAGAATGCTGGTGAACAGGGTTTCTTTTTGCGCTTCAGTGGCGCTGCCGATCAACGAATAAAGGATGCCGAAGTGATTCTGCGGAATTTGCCCTACTGCGGGATCGGCCGCCGAAAGAATGGCGAAGACTTCCGCCACCGTCACGAATGACACTTGCGGGCCGCCATACGCACGCGGCACCGTCATACTGCCCAGGCCACTGCGGGTGAATTGCTCGATTTCCGACCATGGCAACTGCCGCTCACGATCTCGCACGGCGGCAGTGGGCCGAACGATAGCAGCCAGTTCGTGGGCAGCCGCGATGGCATCGGCGTCGTTGCGCAGTATCTTTGCAGGAAGCAGGGGAGGCGCCACGTCCAGGGTGTGCTGGAGGGCAGGGGCGTTCAGATCAGTCATGGTGGTGACCTTCACGAGCGCGAGCACCGGGATCGTTGTGCTTGACCATTCGAACCTCGAATCAATACCGCTGTGGCGGCGAAGAAAATGACGACGGTCCGGTGGTCCGGTGCATATACCCTAAGCGTGTATAAAAATTAAATAAACAAACATTTAGGAATAAGCATAGAAGGCGAAACGTTGACTTCGTTTGCCAGAGCAGTGCTTTGCGTGTAGGTCAGGCATGAGCCGAACGCCACTCCCAGCATCATGTACTTGACGATACGTCTGCAGGACATGGCCAACACCTCGTGAAGGATTTCACCGGAGGCTAGCAGGCCGCCTTCTTGGGGTAAGGCCTGGTGTTGTAGGACGCAGTTGGGGATCGTGTGGGAGGTTTCCTTTTGTCTACAGAGTTGTGAGTTGCCTCACAGTGTTCGATCACGGGAGTCGCGGCGCGTCGTGGTCGCGCCGCGAAAGCCTTCTGCAATACCGATCAAGCTTCTGCCTGCGAAGGGTCGTTGAGAGCGACTTTGATTAAACGCACGGGTGCCCAGCGCGAGTTATTGCCGACCCGATCGATGACGCAATAACTCACCTCCAGGTGCGGATCGTCGCCTGCCTCCCGTACCAGCTCCGCCGGCACCTGAACAACGACAGGCTTGTCGACGTCTTGCTGCGTCAGCGCCGGCAGATCCAGCCGAACATCGCCCCAGCGCAACGTGATTTCGTCGTGCGCATCCATGTGCGGGTAGATGTCGAGGGTGATTTGAACGCCTTCATCGAAGTGCCGCGCGGTCAGGCCATTGCTGATGACTGCTTCCTCGAAAGCCACCGGGGCGAGGCCCTGATTTTCATCAACTTCGCCACTGACCAATTGACCGCCGGGAGTCTCCAGTTTGACCCACAGCTTGGTGCCGGGAGATTTGATGGGTGTACTGCCAATTTTTGTAACTCGGTAGTAAGTTTTTACCTTTCCACTTCGAAGAAAACTTTCCGGTACATGTAGGACAGATGTATGACCAATGTCGGATTCCGATAAAAGCTTTGACGCGGCATAACAACCTCCCCAGAACAATTCAATCAAGTCGCCGCTGTCCATCTCTGGGTAAGGATCGATATGCACACGCAGATCCGCGGCTGCCGAGGCGCCAATCCCGTGCTTGTTCGATTGCGGCAGATACGGCGCTATCAACTTGAATGACGGGGTAATGACGGGGGTATGGATCATCTTTAAGTACTCTTTGAAAGTGAGCCTGGGTTAAGGCGTAACAGGTAATTAATGGGTCGCACTGACAACACGAAAGCGACTGGCACTAGTACACGCCGGGATACACAGGCATGGCAAACATTACAAATGGTCGCAAAGGGGGAGTTGATGTTTTGGCTGGCTTAATAATCGAGGACGTTTTCAGCTAATTGTGTTGCAGTGTTTGTGTCAATGAGCAATAACTTTTTAGATACTGTGTGCGGTAAATACAGAACTTTCCTACGTAGAAATTTCTGTTTGCCGAAGTCATGGAGGCGGCGACGGTTCTGCTCGCGCTCCACGCACATCGACCCCGTTGTGAGGTCAAAGCAGGTCGGACAGGGATAGGGCTATTTGTCGGCCGAAAAAAGTCATTCAACGCCCGGGACCCATGCGCAACCCGAGGCCACTTCATATAAGGAGAACCGATAAGTGGGCCCTGCGAGCCGGCAGGAAAACAACAGAAACTTTGCCGGATCAACGCTTTTCTAAATATTAAAGCCAAAGAAAACGGCGCCTGTTGGCGCCGTTTTGAACACATTAGATGTCGGACTAGTTCCTGCTGCGCTCAAGAAACTGCCTGGTACGTTCTTCCCTGGGGTTGGCGAATAGCGCCTTCGCGTCTCCCTGCTCAACGATGACGCCCTTGTCGATGAAGATCACTCGGTCGGCGACATCCCGCGCGAAACTCATCTCGTGCGTCACGATCACCATCGTGCGTTTCTCCAGCGCCAGCGCGTGGATGGTATTGAGCACCTCGCCCACCAGTTCGGGGTCTAGCGCGGACGTCGGCTCATCGAACAGGATTACCTCCGGCTCCATGGCCAGTGCCCGGGCGATGGCCACTCGCTGTTGCTGGCCGCCGGACAGACGACGCGGATAAGCGTCTTCCTTGCCGGCCAGCCCGACCTTGGCCAGCAGCACGCGGCCCAGCTCGACGGCTTGCTCGCGTGGCATCTTTTTGACCACGGTCGGGCCTTCGATGACGTTTTCCAGCGCGGTGCGATGAGGGAACAGATTGAAGTTCTGGAAGACAAACCCGACGTGCTGACGCAACTGCCGGATCAGCCTCTGTTGCTGGCTCAGCGAGCGGCTCAGATCGACCTTGATATCGCCAACGATGATGCTGCCGCTGGTGGGCACTTCCAGCAGATTGAGGCAACGCAGCAACGTGGTCTTGCCCGAACCGCTGGGGCCGATGATCGCTACTACTTCGCCAGGCTCGACCTTCAAGTCAATGCCCTTAAGTACCTCGTTGCCTTTGAACTGCTTGGTCAGTTTTTCAACCGTGATCATGCCTCAGGACTCCACATCGTGGCGGTTGGCCCGTGCTTCCAGGCGATTTTGAAAATGCGCCAGAATGCTGCACAGCACCCAATAGATCACCGCAACGGTGAGGTACATGGTGAAGATTTCCAGCGTGCGCGAGGAAATCAGCTGCGCTTGGCGGAACACTTCCGGGACCTGAATGGTCGCGGCCATGGCGGTGTCCTTGACCAGCGAGATGAAGCTGTTGCCCAGTGGCGGCAAGGCCGTGCGCGCGGCTTGCGGGAGGATGGCGCGACGCATGGTCTGGGCGCGTGTCATCCCGATGCTTGCCGCAGCTTCCCATTGCCCTTTGTCCACCGAACTGATTGCCGCCCGCAGGATTTCACAGGCATACGCCGCCATGTTCAGCGACAGGCCAATCAGCGCTGCGGTGATCGCATTCAGTTCGATCCCCAGGTCCGGCAATCCGTAATAGATCATGAACAGCTGAACGAGAAGCGGCGTGCCACGGAAGAACGATACATAGACCCTGGCGACGGCGCGGATAACCCAGATCTTCGACAGACGCATCAGCGCCAGGCCGAAACCCAGCACCAATCCGAAAAACATCGACCCCAGGCTCAAGCCCACTGTGTAGTACGCGCCCTTTAGCAGGAAGGGCGCGGAGTCCAGCGCGAGCTGAAGGCTCTCCGGGATCATTTGGTCACGTCAGCCTTGAAGTACTTGTCCGACAGTTTGGCGAGAGTGCCGTCGGCGCGCAGCTTGTCGATGGCTTTATTGATCGCATCCAGCAGTTCGGGCTCACCTTTGCGCAGCGCGATGCCAGACTCCTGACGAGAGAACGGTTCGCCGGATACAGCCAGCTTGTCTTTGGTCTTGGCGACCAGTTCCAGTGCTGCCAGGCGGTCGACGAGGATGGCATCGATACGGCCTACTCGCAGGTCCTGATACTTGGTCGGATCATCGTCATAGGTCTTGACGATCGCATCCGGCACGTTGGCCTTCAGCCACTCTTCATAGTTGGTGCCCAGACCGACGCCGACTTTTTTGCCTTTCAGATCGGCAGCCGTCTTGATCGTGCCGACGTCCTTGGTCTGCACCAGCGCTTGAATGCCAGACACGGTGTAGGGTTCAGAGAAGTCGTACTTCTTCTTGCGCTCGTCAGAAATCGTGACTTGGTTGACCACGACATCCAGACGCTTGGAGTCCAGTGCAGCCAGAATGCCAGCCCACGGCGTGGCTTGCAGCTTGACCTTGACCCCCAGCTCTTTCGCCAGTGCTTCAGAGAACTCGACTTCAAAACCAGTCAGCTTGCCGTCCTCACCCACGAAGCTGAACGGTGGATAGGTGCCTTCCAGGCCGACGTTCAGCGTTCCGTTCTTTTTGATGGTCGCCAACTGATCGCCGGCGACCGCCTGGGTAACCAGACCTGTGCCAAGCACCAGGCTGAATGCAGATAATAGGAAGGTGCGGCGGATTGCAGACATGTTCATGAAAATCCCCTGTTTAATTGTAATGTCAGGCCAATATCAGTCCCGACGAAGCTACGTTGACGCTGCGCGTTTATCCAGCTTTTTCAGTCGCCTGCGAGGCCCTGCCCGCCGGCTGGCGGCGATCATAAAACCCCAGCGCGATGAACATAAATAATAAAAAACTGCCTTCTTAGCGTTTTATCGAATATGCAGCCATTTCGTGATGGGTGTTCGCATGAGTTGAGGATTAGCCTTGGGAAAACACGTCCGGGTAAGCGAACAAGGCGGGCGCGCCGCCGGTGTGTAGAAAAATGATCGGCCCGTCTTCAAAGCGCTGTCGCCCAATGCCGTCCAGCAGCCCGGCCATGGCCTTGCCTGTGTACACCGGGTCGAGTAACAGCCCTTCCTGACTGGCCACCAGCCGAATCGCTGCCAAGGTGCCGGCATTGGGTTCGCCGTAACGGGGGCCGTAGTACTCATCCCACAGCTGCACGTTGAAAGCGGCGGGAAGTGACTCACCCAGCAGCTGCGCGGTTTGCTCTGCCAAACCCTGCACTTTCGGGGCCTGGGTCTCTTCCGGTCGCGATACCGTGACGCCGATCACCGGCAGGTCGGGCAGCTCTTCCGCCAGCGCCAATCCCAGACCGCTGTGAGTGCCGGCGCTTCCGGACGCCAGCACCACGGCTGCGAAAGACACGTCGGTTAGCCTGATCTGCTCCGCAAGCTCAAAACCGGCGCGTACGTATCCCAGCGCACCGAGCGCATTCGAACCGCCAATCGGCACCAGGTAGGGCTTCTTGCCACTCACGCGCAGTCGACTGGCCAAAGCCTGCAATTGTTCATCTGCATTGTCGAGGTTCTCGACCAATTCGACTTTGGCGTCGAACAAGTCCAGCAACAGGCGGTTGCCGTTGCTCAGATAATTACTGTCGGTTGTCGCAATCGGGTTCTCCAGTAACGCGACACAGCCCAAACCGAGCCTTGCCGCCAACGCAGCAGTCTGGCGCACGTGATTGGACTGAATCGCACCAGCGGTGATCAGCGTATCGCAGCCTTGCGCCAGGGCATCGGCGGCGAGGTATTCGAGCTTGCGCAGCTTGTTGCCGCCCAACGCCAGAGGTGTGATGTCGTCACGCTTAACGTAAACATCGCGACCTGCCCAGGCTGACAGGCGTTCAAGCTTCTCCAGAGGCGTCGGACCGCCAAGCAGTTCCAGACGATTAAAACGGGCAAGCTGTTGTTTGATCATGATGGCGTCGACAGGTCTGCGAGTAAGTCGCAGGACTATAGGCAGACGTTTCCTACAGGGCAACATCCTGTCGGCGCCCATGCCTTACACAAAAGCCCTTCAAAAATAGTTATTTTTTTGCCGCCAACGGATGTCGTAGAGTGAATCCACTACGGCCAACCCAGCCTGACTCGCCGTTGAATTGAGGAGAAACCTGCGTGAGCACTATTCCCGACCTGTCCCCGGAGTCCTGCGCCGAAGGCGTGACCGGCCATTGGCAACTGCAGCGGATTGTGGATGAGCTGCGCGCGGCACGTGATGACTGGCGCACCAGCAACGGGCGAATCAGCGGAGAGAAGGGCGGCCGCGAGCTGCCTTCACGCGAAGCGATGCGCGACATCCTCGACGCGCTGTCCGGTGCACTGTTCCCGATGCGGCTGGGCCCGGTAGACCTGCGCGAAGAGAGCGAAGACTTCTATGTCGGGCATACCCTCGACGTGGCCTTGAACTCATTGCTGGCGCAGGCGCGGCTCGAGTTGCGTTACGCCGCACGGCAGCAAGGTCAGGACGCCAGCTGCGCCGATGTGCATGCCGAGCGGTTGATCCAGGACTTTGCGAGCGCGCTGCCGACCATTCGCCGCATCCTCGACACCGACGTGCTGGCGGCCTATCACGGCGACCCTGCCGCGCGCAGCGTTGACGAGGTCCTGCTGTGCTACCCAGGCATTCTGGCGGTGATTCACCATCGTCTGGCCCACCATCTGTATCACAACGGATTACCGCTGCTGGCGCGCATCAGTGCCGAACTGGCCCATTCCGCTACTGGCATCGACATCCATCCTGGCGCCCGGATCGGCCCGAGTTTCTTTATCGATCACGGGACCGGCGTGGTGATTGGCGAGACGGCGATCATCGGCGAGCGAGTGCGTATTTACCAGGCCGTCACCCTGGGCGCCAAACGCTTCCCGTCCGATGAGGACGGGCAATTGCTCAAAGGCCATGCGCGCCACCCGATTGTGGAGGACGACGTGGTGATCTACGCCGGTGCCACTATTCTGGGCCGCATTACCATCGGCAAAGGCTCAACCATTGGCGGTAACGTCTGGTTGACGCGGGGCGTGCCACCGGGCAGCAACGTCAATCAGGCGAGCCTGCAGCATGATGATGGCTGCCCCAAGTAAGCGGTGAGCGCCAGTCACTGACCCTTGCGGGTTTCGATTTTTGGGAGCCGGCTTGCTGGCAAACGTGCTGTGTCGGGTGCGAAGAATTGCCTGACGCGACGGGTTCGCCAGCGAGCCGGCTCCTATAGTTTTTCAACGCTATCAAATCCCTCCCTGGCCCACGGAACGAAAGGCTTTCGTCATCCGTCCTACCCTCGCCTCGATGGGCTTCACGCTACCGTGGATTAGTCTCTCGGCACCTATCCGTGTTTTAATTGAACGTTCAATCAAGTTAAATCGGTGGTTCGCTGCCCGCTTATCTCAGGAGGCCTACCTTTGCCGCATACCCATTGCATGATCGTTCCTCTCGCCGCGCGGCGGGGTTCACATGAATAATTCAAGTGCACCAACCAGCACGTCCGTTCGCATGAATGGCCCTGTTTTTTACTTCGCTGCCAGCTTCATCCTGATTTTCGGATTGGTCGTGATCGGCTTCCCCGAAGCCTCGGGCGCCTGGCTACTCGCTGCGCAGAACTGGGCCGCCAACACGGTTGGCTGGTACTACATGCTGGCGATGACGTTGTATTTGCTCTTCGTGGTAATCACCGCGATGTCTGGTTACGGCAAGATCAAGCTCGGCGCCGACCATGATGAGCCCGAATTCAGCTACCTGTCGTGGGCAGGGATGCTGTTCGCGGCGGGGATCAGCATCACGCTGTTTTTCTTCTGTGTGTCCGAGCCACTGACCCACATGCTGCAGCCGCCGCAGGGTGAGGGCGGTACCACCCAATCGGCGCGCCAGGCCATGCAGCTGCTGTTCCTGCATTGGGGCCTGCACGGCTGGGGCGTGTTCGCCTTCGTCGGCATGGCGCTGGCGTACTTCGCCTATCGTCACAATCTTCCGCTGGCGCTGCGTTCGGCGCTGTACCCCTTGATTGGCAAGCGCATCAACGGGCCAATCGGCTACGCCGTTGACGGTTTTGGCATCATCGCCACCATCTTCGGGCTCGGCGCCGACATGGGCTTCGGCGTGCTGCACCTCAATTCCGGGCTGGATTACCTGTTCAACGTGCCGCATACCCACTGGATTCAGGTGGGTCTGATTACCCTCATGATGGGGGCGGCAATCCTGGTGGCCATCGCCGGCGTCGACAAGGGCGTGCGTGTGATGTCTGACATCAACATGCTGCTGGCCTGCGCGCTGCTGCTGTTTGTGCTGTTCGCAGGGCCAACACAACACCTGCTCAACACGCTGGTGCAGAACATTGGTGATTACCTCGGCGCCCTGCCGGTCAAGAGTTTTGACGTGTATGCGTATGACGGCCCGAGCGACTGGCTCGGCGGCTGGACGGTCTTTTACTGGGCATGGTGGATTGCCTGGTCGCCTTTTGTCGGCCTCTTCATCGCGCGTATTTCACGCGGCCGCACCATCCGTGAGTTCGTCTTCGGCGTGCTGCTGATCCCCTTGGGCTTCACCCTGGCGTGGATGTCGATCTTTGGTAACAGCGCGATTGATCTGGTGCTCAACCACGGCATGGCTGCGTTGGGCCAGTCAGCCATCGAAGACCCTTCGATGACCCTGTACCTGATGCTGCAAACGTACCCGTGGAGCCGAACCGTCATTGCTGTCACGGTGTTTATCAGCTTCGTGTTCTTCGTCACCTCTGCCGACTCCGGCACCGTCGTGCTCTCGACGCTGTCCGCCAAGGGGGGCAATCCCGACGAAGACGGCCCGAAATGGCTGCGGGTGTTCTGGGGCGTGATGACTGCACTCATCACCAGCGGTTTGCTGTTCTCGGGCAGCATTGATGCGTTGAAGTCTGCGGTCGTGCTGACCTCGTTGCCCTTTTCGCTGATCCTGCTGCTGATGATGTGGGGGCTGCACAAGGCGTTCTACATGGAATCCCAGCGCAAGATCGCCCAGCTGTATTCACTGGCTCCGGTGTCCGGGTCCCGACGTGGCGGCTGGCGTCAGCGGCTGACTCAGGCAGTGGCATTTCCTTCGCGCGACGAGGTCTATCGCTTCCTGGATCAAACCGTCCGACCAGCGATTGAAGAGGTCACGGCGGTGTTCGTCGAGAAGGGCCTGACCGTGGTGACACAGCCTGACCCGGCCAATCACACGGTGGGTCTGGAAATTGGTCACGGTGAAGAGCGGCCGTTTGTGTACCAGGCGACGATGCGCGGCTACTTCACGCCGTCCTTCGCGCGTGGCGGCATGGGCTCTAAGCAACTGAACAATCGCCGCTACTACCGCGCCGAAGTGCATCTGAGCGAAGGCAGTCAGGACTACGACTTGGTGGGCTACACCAAGGAACAGGTGATCAATGACATCCTCGACCAGTACGAACGGCACATGCAGTTCCTGCACCTGGTGCGCTAAGCCAACGCGTTTCAAGTAGAACGACGCTTGCCCGCGAAAGCGTCTGGTCAGTAAACCTCAGTGTTACTGACCAGACTCGTTTTGCGGGCAAGTGCGTTTCTACAGCATCGCTCCTACGCCAAGCCACCGTTGGCCCGCAGCACTTGCCCATTCACCCAGCCTGAATCCGGGCCGGCCAGAAAGGACACCACACTGGCAATGTCTTCCGGTTTCCCGAGGCGCTGCAACGGGGGCATGTTGGCGAAGTGCTGGATTTGCTCTTCGCTTTTGCCGTGCAGGAACAGCTCCGTGGCGACGGGCCCCGGTGCAACGGCGTTCACCGTGATATTGCGGCCACGCAGCTCCTTGGCAAACACGTGGGTAAAGGCCTCGACGGCCGCTTTCGTCGCGTTATAGATCGCGTACCCCGGCAAGTTCAGCGCCAACGCAGTGGTGGAAAAGTTGATGATGCGTCCGCCATCCTTCATCCGGGCACCGGCCTCGCGCAGCGTGTTGAAGGTGCCGCGTGCGTTGATGTTGAATGCCAGGTCGAACTGCTCGTCGCTCGTCTCTGCCAGTGGCAGGGCCTTCATGACGCCTGCGTTATTGACCAGCACGTCGACTTTTCCCAACTGCGCTTCGGTTTGCTCAAAGAGATAACGGACCTCGTCGCTCCTGGCGATATCAGCTTTGATGGCGATGGCATGCCCGCCGGCAGCATTCAGCTCTGCGGCAAGCGCATCAGCCTCGCCCGCACTGCTGGCGAAATTAATCACTACCGCAAAGCCGTCGCCGCTCAGGCGCCGGGCGATTTGCGCACCGATGCCACGCGAGGCGCCGGTGATGATGGCAACAGGACGAGCGACTTGATTATCAGATTGCGTCATGGTGAGCCTCCAATATTGAAGTGGGACCAGCTTCACATGCCCGGGCGAGCGCATAAACAACCCGCAACGGATTTCGTTGTTTGACCACAGCCACCAGTACCTCACGATGCCTGGCCGTGGGAGTTCGCAGACCGGGCAACCGTCCTTTATCTTGAACCCCCGCGCCATCGGGAAATCCGAGTAATCTCGCAGGTTCGCTGTGTTCCCTGACACTCATACAAGAAAGAGAGGACTGGATGACTTACATCGCCGCCGAAAATCGTTATGAACGCATTCCCTATCGCCGCGTGGGCCGAAGCGGCCTGGTGTTGCCAGCGCTTTCCATGGGGTTGTGGCACAACTTTGGCGACAGCACGCCGATCGACACTCAACGCGCCATGTTGCGCACGGCGTTCGACCTGGGCATCAACCACTTCGACCTCGCCAACAATTACGGCCCGCCCTACGGCAGTGCCGAAATCAACTTCGGGCGTCTCTTGAAGGAAGACTTCAAGCAGTATCGCGACGAATTGATCATCTCCAGCAAAGCAGGCTGGGACATGTGGCCGGGGCCTTATGGTCAGGGCGGAGGTTCGCGCAAATATGTGCTCGCCAGCCTCGACCAGAGCTTGCAGCGCATGGGTCTGGAATACGTGGATATTTTCTATTCCCACCGTTTTGACCCGGACACCCCGCTGGAAGAAACCGCGAGTGCTCTGGCCACCGCCGTGCAGCAAGGCAAGGCGCTGTACATCGGGATCTCTTCCTATTCGGGCGCCAAGACCCGGGAAATGGCAGCCCTGTTGAAGGAGTGGAAAGTGCCGCTGCTGATCCATCAGCCGGCCTACAACCTGCTCAATCGCTGGGTAGAAAAAGACCTGCTGGACACTACCGACGAGTTGGGCTCAGGCGTTATCGCGTTTACCGCCCTGGCCCAGGGTCTGCTCTCGGACAAATACCTGAACGGCATTCCAAAGGATGCGCGGGTTAACCGCCCAGGCGGCGGCTCGCTACAGGCTGCGCATTTGTCGGAGCAGAACATCGAGCACGTACGAGCCCTGAACGAAATTGCCAAGCGCCGTGGCCAGAGCCTGGCGCAGATGGCGCTGGCGTGGACGCTGCGCGATCCGCGCGTCACGTCCGCGTTGATCGGTGCAAGCCGCCCGGAGCAGATCATCGAGAACGTCGGCGCGCTCGACAATCTGGAATTCAGTCAGGAAGAACTGGCTGAGATCGATCGGTTCGCGGTGGAAGGCGGGATCAACCTGTGGGAGAAGCCGTCTTCGGCTGAGTAACAGTGAGCGCTGTGGGGGCAGCTTCGCTGGCGAACATACGGCTCAGTGATGGAAGCATCGCCTGACATGTCGTGTTCGCCAGCAAGCCGGCTCCTACATTGCGCCTAACCCGTCAGTATAAGGGGCTGAGGCCGTTCAGGCTTCTTCACCCTCGTCGTCATCGCCGCCGTCGATCTTCATCCCCAGTTCCTTGATCTTGCGGGTCAAGGTGTTGCGGCCCCAGCCCAGTAGCACGGCGGCGTCGCGACGGCGACCAGCGGTGTGTTTCAGGGCAGTTTCGATCATGATCCGCTCGAACGTCGGCACTGCGCTGTCCAGCAGGCTCGACTGCCCGCGGGCCAGCGCCTGATCCGCCCACTGTCGCAGCGCTTGTTCCCAGTTCGTCACCGGCGCCGCGTCCTGCGGCAGGCTCAGCAGTTCTGGAGGCAGGTCGCTGACGTGAACCTCGCGACCCGACGCCATCACGGTGATCCAGCGGCAGGTGTTTTCCAACTGACGCACGTTGCCGGGCCAAGGCAGGTGCTTGAGGTATTCCTCGGTTTCCGACTTCAGCAGCTTGGGTTCAACGGCCAGTTCCTGCGCAGCGCGGCTGAGGAAATGTCGTGCCAGCGTCGGGATGTCTTCGCGCCTGTCGGACATGCGCGGGATATGAATGCGGATGACGTTCAAGCGGTGGAACAAGTCCTCGCGAAACTTGCCGGCCTGCACCAGTGTTTCGAGGTTCTGGTGAGTAGCGGCAATGATGCGCACGTCGACTTTGACGGGGGTATGCCCGCCTACCCGGTAGAACTCGCCGTCGGCCAGCACGCGAAGCAGCCGGGTCTGGGTATCGGCGGGCATGTCACCGATTTCATCAAGGAACAGGGTGCCGCCGTCTGCTTGCTCGAAGCGGCCACGACGCAGGTTTGCAGCACCGGTAAATGCACCTTTTTCGTGACCGAACAGCTCGGACTCCATCAGGTCCTTCGGAATCGCCGCCATGTTCAGCGCGATGAACGGAGACGCGGAGCGCGGGCTGTGGCGGTGCAGGGCGTGGGCAACCAGCTCTTTACCGGTCCCTGATTCACCATTGATCAACACGGTAATGTTGGAGTGGCTCAAACGGCCAATAGCGCGGAACACCTCCTGCATGGCCGGCGCTTCGCCGATGATTTCCGGCGTGCGGGTCAGCGTTGGCGGAATATCCAGGCCTTGCTGTTCCTGCGCGTGCTGATTGGCGCGTTTGACCAGTGAGACGGCTTCGTCGACATCAAACGGCTTGGGCAGATATTCGAACGCGCCGCCCTGATAGGACGCCACTGCGCTGTCCAGGTCCGAGTGCGCTGTCATGATGATGACTGGCAGACGCGGATGCTGTTCGCGGATACGCGCGAGCAAGTCCAGGCCGCTCGCGCCGGGCATGCGGATGTCTGAAATGATCACATCCGGCTGCTGGCGCGCCAGTCGGCTCATCACGCCATCGGCGCTGTCGAAACTCTGAGTGGTCATGCCCTCTTGCTGCAGGGCTTTCTCCAATACCCAGCGGATGGAACGGTCGTCATCGACGATCCAGACAGTTTCACTACGGCTCATGTCGACGCTGCTCCTTGTTCCAGCGGCAGGAAGATCGAGAATGTTGTATGGCCAGGATGGCTATCACACTCGATCAGCCCCTGGTGCTGACTGATGATGTTCTGGGTGATGGCGAGGCCCAGCCCGGTGCCATCCGGGCGGCCGCTGACCATGGGATAAAAGATGGTTTCCTGCAGCTCTGGCGGAATGCCAGGGCCGTTGTCGATGATCTCGATTTTGCTGACCAGCCGATGGCGCACATGGCCGATCGTGAACTGACGCATGGCGCGGGTGCGCAGACTGATCCGGCCCAGGCGCAGCTCATTCTGGCTACTGATGGCCTGCATCGCGTTGCGTACGATGTTGAGCACCGCCTGAATCATCTGTTCGCGGTCGATCAACACGTCCGGAATGCTCGGGTCGTAGTCGCGCACGATGGTAATGCATCCCTGACTCTCGGCTTCCACCAGGCTGCACACACGCTCAAGCACCTCATGGACGTTGGTCATTGCCAGCAGTGGCAGCTTGTTGGAGCCCAGCATGCGATCAACCAGATTGCGCAGCCGGTCTGCCTCTTCGATGATGACGTTGGTGTAATCCTTGAGACTTTCCTCCGGCAGTTCCCGCGCAAGCAACTGCGCGGCGCCGCGAATCCCGCCGAGGGGATTCTTTATTTCGTGAGCCAGGCCGCGCACCAGCATTTTGGTGGTTTCCTGCTTGGACAGTTGCGCCTCCTCCTTGGTGATGCGCAGCAAACGATCACGGGGATGAACCTCCAGCAGGAGCATGGTTTCAGCCTGGGAGAGAATCGGCGTGACGGCGTAGTCGACCGTCAGCGTCTGGCCGGTCAGCGCCGTCAGCATCGCCTCTCGTTTTGTGAAGGGATGAGCCTGCTCCACTGCCTGGCGCAACGAACTGAGCGCTTCAGCCGACTCAGTGAACAACTCGCTGATGAATTGCCCGTGGCTGCGCTGACCACTGATGGCCAGCAGCATTTCAGCAGCAGGATTCATGTACTCCAGACGCAGGTCCGAGTTGAGCAGAATCGTGGCAGTGGTCAGGTTGTCGAGTAACAACCGATGCAACGCATCGCTGATAGTCATGAATCCCGGTGACCTCTTATGGCTCAATGCACGTCGGCGGCGCCGCCGGTGCAGGCTCTGATTGGTCTTTTGCCAGCGTTATAAAGCCGCTGAAACGTATGATGTGTTCGCGTATTGATTACAAAATGCAAAAACCAAACCAAGGCTCCGAAAAGAAGCGTTGTCCGGGGAAATGCGGGCTTTTTTTGAACGGCAGGCGCGGCGACAGTGCACGAATGGCTTGGCCCCGAACCAAAATGGGCTGATCAAACGAAAGTTCGTTCAGCTTATGCACCATTATGGGGCTTGGCTAGGCTGGCCCCATCATCGGAAAAAAGGAAAGAAGCTCGATTCTTCTTCCGGCTTGTCTTTGATGGGGCACTCGGGTCGCACGCCGTAATCATCGTTCTTGCAGGGTTGGGCGAGGCGTTTCTGCGACAGCGAGATGCGCACCAGATGAAAGGGCTGGTTGGGTGTGCGCTCAAGTACTCGCCCTGTCTGGTCAACGATCTCGACCGAAAGTTGATGGGTGCCGCGATCAATATTGGTGAGCGGAAAAACCGGGCTGCGCGTTGGCGCTGCGTAGAGTTGGCCATCGAGCAGCAACCGGTAGACATGGCCGGGTTGAAGCTCGGGTTCATTGGTGACTGTGACATTCAGGTTGCCCTGGATGTCACGGACAGTGCTGTCGGGCTCGGGTGCCAGTATGCGCAGAAGCTGATAGCGGAAGATCGGGCTCGGCGCCGCCTTGACTCGTGAGACCCGATTCGGCTTATTTGCAGGCTGCTCAACCCTGTTGGTCGGCGCAATGTCGACCTTCTTTGCGTTGCGGTGGGGCTGATCGGTGAATACTCGATTGCCGTTTGCATCAACGTAGGTATAAACCTCTGCGACGGCCGTCTGGCTCAGGCTGATCAACGCGCACAGGGCAACGACGGACCGGCAAAAGCGTTTAAGGTCGTCCGGCATGGACCCGCTGCACTGTCAGATTCACCGTCTCGCTTTGCTGGATGGAGCGCTGGTTTTCCAGTACCTGCACCGCAAAACTGTGTTCTCCCCGGTCAAGCTCCAGGACCTGCAGCCGCGGAACATTGGTCGGCCGTCCGTAGGGCGCGCCATCCACGACCAATTGCAGCAGGTGTCCGGGCTGCAAGCGCGGTTCGATCGCCACGCCCACGGTAAACGAGCCGTTGTTGGCGCGAAGGGCTTCTTCCTCAGGCAGGTCTTTCAGCGCAAGCACTTGATAAGCCGTAGCGCTTTGCTGGTTCTGGTTCTGCGCCGCCGGCAGGGGCGGGGCCGGAGCGGGCACGACAGTCTCTACGCTGTTTAGTGGCGGCAGCTCGACTGTTTCGGCTTTGGTGCCGTTCGGCGGCTGGTTGCTGTACGCCGTGTTCCCGGAGGCATCCGTGTATTTGTAGATCTGCGCGGCAGCAGGCAGTGCGAATACCAGCAGCATAAGGGCGAGACATTGACGCATGAACACTCCAGGCAGCGATCAGGACAACCAACAATGGTGCTGCGCTCAATGCATGGCGCGGCACCGGATCAGCATAGAGGAATACTGAGCGACGGTGTCAGTTGAGAAGCGGAGCTACGCGTCTGCTTACTGGTTTGGCGTCGTCCGGCAGAGGTCGACTGCTGCTCGCTGCAGCGCGGTCACGATGACCGGATCGTTGGCCTGTCGCTGAATTTCCGACTGCACCCAATCCGGGCACCTGGTGTCGCTGCGGTAAGGCTGAAACGCCGAGTAACTGTGCATCAACACCGGCAGCAGCGTATCCAGCCGACCCCGGATGCCATCGGTGAGACTGGATTCGGGCTTCTCGGGGGAGTGGTCGCTTTCGCGCCACTGCTTGATGCGCGCGTATTGCACCATCTTGTTGGCTTCCATCTGTGCGGTCATGAACTCCCGCACATCGTCGGCACCCAGCTTGAATTCACCCGCCCGTGATTCCGCATTCTGGATCACCTGACGCTCGCGCTCACTGTCCTGCACCGGCTTGCCGCTGTGCCATTTGCTGCGCGCGACGTCATTGGCGATTTCCAGCCTTTGCTCCATGGCCGCAATGAGCGGCTGAAGTTGCACCGGAGTCTGCTGCGCAGGAGCAGCCTGAAGGCCGGCGGACACCACGCCGCAGGCCAGAACAGCGAGTTGGAGCTTTTTAAGCATGGTTACGTCCTCACGTATGACCGAGCGATCACTATTTAGCACTTTGACTGCTTTGCGCCCATTAACAAAAAAGGCCTCCCGAAGGAGGCCTCTTGTTCGCGTGGCTCTCGCCGGCGCGGCTGGATCAGCAGCTGTAGTACAGCTCGTATTCCAGTGGGTGTACGAAGGTGCGCACTTTGATCTCTTCTTCAGATTTCAGAGCGATGTAAGCGTCGATGAAATCGTCGCTGAACACGCCGCCTTTGGTCAGGAACGCACGACCTTTATCCAGCTCTTCCAGGGCTTCTTTCAGGCTGCCGCACACTTGTGGAATCTCTTTCGCCTCTTCTGGCGGCAGGTCATACAGGTTTTTGTCAGCAGCATCGCCAGGGTGGATCTTGTTCTGGATGCCGTCCAGGCCAGCCATCAACAGTGCAGCGAACGCCAGGTACGGGTTGGCAGCCGGGTCCGGGAAGCGTGCTTCGATACGACGGCCTTTAGGGCTGTTGACGTAAGGAATACGGATTGAAGCAGAACGGTTACGGGCCGAGTAGGCCAGCATGACCGGCGCTTCGAAACCTGGAACCAGACGCTTGTAGGAGTTGGTCGCCGGGTTGGTGAAGCCGTTCAGCGCCTTGCCGTGCTTGATGATGCCGCCGATGAAGTACAGAGCGGTATCGGACAGGCCGGCATAGCCTTCGCCAGCAAAGGTGTTCTTGCCATCTTTGGAGATGGACATGTGAACGTGCATACCCGAACCGTTATCGCCGTACAGAGGCTTCGGCATGAAGGTAGCGGTGCGGCCGTAAGCGTCTGCAACGTTGTGCACGACGTACTTCAGGGTTTGAACTTCGTCAGCCTTCTTGACCAGCGTGTTGAATTTCACGCCGATTTCGTTCTGGCCAGCGGTTGCCACTTCGTGGTGGTGAACTTCGACGACCTGACCCATTTCTTCCAGCGCGTTGCACATTGCGGTGCGGATTTCGTGGTCGTGGTCGAACGGTGGAACCGGGAAGTAGCCGCCTTTGATGCCTGGACGGTGGCCCTTGTTACCGCCTTCGATGTCCGCGTCGGACATCCAGGAACCCTGTTCAGAGTAGATCTTGAACATGGAGCCGGAGATGTCGGATTTGAATTTCACTTCGTCGAAGATGAAGAATTCCGGCTCAGGGCCTGCGAATACCGTGTCACCGATACCGGTCGACTTCAGGTATTCCTCGGCGCGGTGAGCGATGGCGCGTGGGTCGCGATCGTAACCCTGCATGGTCGAAGGTTCGATGATGTCGCAAACCAGAATCAGCGTAGGCTCTTCGGTGAACGGATCGAGAACGGCTGTTTCGTCGTCCGGCAGCAGGATCATGTCGGAGGCTTCGATGCCTTTCCAGCCCGAGATGGAGGAGCCGTCGAACATTTTGCCGACTTCGAAGAAGTCGTCTTCCAGCGCATCGCGGGCCGGCATGGTCACGTGGTGCTGAGTGCCTTTGGTGTCCGTGAAGCGCAGATCAATCCACTTAACGTCATGATCTTTGATGAGTTGAACCGACTTCGACATGCTGTCCTCCGGGGTGGATTAGGGCCTGGGTAGTGGTTGGCCCCTTAATTTTGGTGATGCCGGCCGCGATACTCGACCAAGGCAACCTGCCTCACAAGGGAGCAATTTGCATGCCAGTGCCCTGTGTTGGGTTTCAGGCTTAAATAGACGTCATATCGGGCGCTAAACGTCGCATAAATGAAAACGGTCGCACCGTTATGGTGCTGCGAGATTGTATACAGTTCCGTTTTGGTGCGCTGATGACCGGCTATACGATAACTGGTTAAACCTTGAGCAATTTCCGCTATAATCCGCGCCCCCCTTTTTCGACCGGGACCTAGCGCGCTGTTTTCATGAAATTAATCGTCAAAGTCTTCCCAGAAATCACTATCAAAAGCCGGCCTGTGCGTAAGCGTTTCATCAAACAGCTGGCCAAGAACATCCGTACGGTGCTCCGAGATCTGGACCCGGCGTTGGTGGTGGATGGCGTGTGGGACAACCTTGAGGTCGAAACCAGGGTCGAGGATGCCAAAGTCCTGCGCGAGATGACCGAGCGTCTGAGCTGCATGCCCGGCATCACGCATTTCCTGCAAGTCGACCAGTATCCGCTGGGCGACATGGAGGACATTTACGAGAAGTGCAAGCTGCACTTCGGTGACGCGATCCCCGGCAAAATATTCGGGGTGCGCTGCAAGCGGGCTGGTCACCACGACTTCAGCTCCATGGACGTCGAGAAATACGTCGGCAGCAAGCTGCGTCGGGAATGCAACGCGGCAGGCATTTCGCTCAAGGCGCCGGAAGTCGAAGTCCGGATCGAAATCCGTGACCAGCGCCTGTTCGTGATCCACAGCCAGCACAACGGTATCGGCGGTTATCCGCTGGGATCGCTTGAACAGACCCTGATCCTCATGTCAGGCGGTTTCGACTCCACCGTCGCGGCTTATCAAATCATGCGCCGCGGCTTGATGAGCCATTTCTGCTTCTTCAATCTGGGGGGGCGTGCCCATGAACTGGGCGTGATGGAAGTCGCGCACTTCATCTGGAAGAAGTACGGCAGCTCCCAGCGCGTGCTGTTCGTCAGCGTACCGTTCGAGGAAGTTCTGGGAGAAATTCTCGGAAAAGTCGATAACAGTCATATGGGCGTAGTATTGAAGCGTATGATGTTGCGCGCCGCGACCAACATTGCCGACAGGCTGGAGATTGATGCACTGGTGACGGGTGAGGCGATCTCCCAGGTTTCCAGCCAGACGCTGCCCAACCTGTCGGTCATCGACTGCGTAACGGAGAAGCTGGTCTTGCGACCGCTGATCGCCAGTCACAAGCAGGACATCATTGACCTGGCCGACCAGATCGGCACAGGCGATTTTGCCCGGCATATGCCCGAATACTGCGGCGTGATCTCGGTTAACCCCAAGACTGCAGCCAAGCGCAACCGGGTTGAACACGAAGAAAAAGCGTTCGACATGGCTGTGCTTGAGCGTGCGCTTGAAAACGCTCGTCTGGTGCCGATCGATCGTGTGATCGAAGAACTGGGCCAGGACGTTCAGGTTGAAGAAGTCGGTCAGGCGCTGGCAGGGCAAGTGGTTATCGACATCCGCCACCCGGATGACGCTGACGACCACCCGCTGGACCTGGCTGGTATCGAAGTACAAACGCTGCCGTTCTTTGCATTGAACAGCCGTTTCAAGGAACTGGATGACACGCGCCAGTACCTGCTCTATTGCGACAAAGGCGTCATGAGTCGCCTGCATGCTCATCATCTGCTCAGTGAGGGGCATGCCAATGTGCGCGTTTATCGACCGAGCTAAGTGCCCGGGGCTGTTTGCCTGTGGCTTGCGTCACCGGCCCCCCGACACCAGTCGTCAGCCGTAACGGCTTTCGCCGGCTCCACCGTTCATAGCTGCCTACACTAGTCAGCTGACCGAATCCTCTGATCGAGATACACAAGTGATCGAAAATCTACGCAACATCGCCATCATTGCTCACGTTGACCACGGTAAAACTACCCTCGTCGACAAGCTTCTGCGCCAGTCCGGCACCCTTGAGCGCAACGAGCTCAACGACGAACGCGTGATGGACTCCAACGACCAGGAGAAAGAACGCGGTATTACCATTCTTGCGAAGAACACCGCGATCAACTGGAACGGCTACCACATCAACATCGTTGACACCCCTGGCCACGCCGACTTCGGTGGTGAAGTAGAGCGCGTGATGTCGATGGTTGACTCCGTTCTGCTGCTGGTTGACGCTCAAGACGGCCCTATGCCGCAAACCCGCTTCGTGACCAAGAAGGCTTTTGAAGCCGGCCTGCGTCCAATCGTCTGCATCAACAAGGTTGACCGTCCAGGCGCTCGTCCGGATTGGGTTCTGGACCAGATCTTCGACCTGTTCGATAACCTGGGTGCTACCGAAGAGCAGCTGGATTTCAAAGTCGTCTACGCCTCGGCCCTGAACGGCATTGCCGGTCTGGATCACACCGACATGGCTGAAGACATGACGCCGCTGTACCAGTCGATCGTCGACAACGTCCCTGCGCCAAAGGTTGACCGTGACGGTCCGTTCCAGATGCAAATCTCGGCACTGGACTACAACAGCTTCCTGGGCGTCATCGGTGTTGGTCGTATCGCCCGTGGTCGCGTCAAGCCGAACACCCCGGTTGTCGCGATCGGTGCTGATGGCAAGAAGCGCAACGGCCGTATCCTGAAGCTGATGGGTCACCACGGTCTGCACCGCATCGACGTCGAAGAAGCAGCCGCTGGCGACATCGTTTGCATCAGCGGTATGGATTCGCTGTTCATCTCCGACACCCTGTGCCACCCGGACGCGGTCGAAGCGATGAAGCCGCTGACCGTTGACGAGCCAACCGTTTCGATGACCTTCCAGGTCAACGATTCGCCGTTCTGCGGTAAAGAAGGCAAGTTCGTGACCTCCCGTAACATCAAGGAGCGTCTGGACAAAGAGCTGCT
>Ga0308170_10000152_pt1 | contig 127566 bp, 108 predicted proteins | sample PhyBR2_2_FD_202136 | JGI IMG/M metagenome (GOLD analysis project Ga0308170, IMG submission 202136) | Phyllosphere microbial communities from UC Gill Tract Community Farm, Albany, California, United States - DLSLSB.R2 | ecosystem: Host-associated > Plants > Phyllosphere > Unclassified | place... | reverse complement strand
ATGTGGCCACTTGTGATGCTGATAATCTTGGCGACTATCAAACCGTACTCACAAGCACCCACACGAATTGCTTGATTCAATTTGTTAAAGAGCGGTTGGCTGAGTGTTTCGTCTCAACCGAGGCGCGCATTCTACGCTTTCCTCTGTGTCTGTCAAGCGTTTATTTCGAAGTATTTTGCGAGAAACTCGTTCAACTTCAAACACTTGACTCGCTTGCGATCTCTCGTAGCGGGAGGCGAATTCTACAGCGTTACAACCTGCTGTCAACTGCCTTTTTCACCGCTGACGATCTCTCGATCGAAGCCCTTGCAGCATCTCTGAAACTTATAACTCTTTGAAAATCAAGGAGTTTTCCGTTCCAACTACGCTGGAAGTGGGGCACATTATAAGCGCTTACAGAAACCCGTCAACCGTTAATTTCAGCTCTTTGCATTTGGCCCTCACAAACAAAAGCGGGGAGGCCTTTCGGCCTCCCCGCTCTCTCTATACAGCCCAGCACTCTATATAGAAGCAAACATCACTCTGCTTTCAGCGAAACACGCGCGAAGGCTTTCTTGCCTGCCTGACACACATGGGTCGCACCCAAGGCAAACACAAAGCTGCGATCAACCACTTCGCCATCAACCTTCACGCTACCCGCAGCCAGCAAGTCCCGCGCTGCAGCCGAGTTTTTCACCAGGCCAGCCTTGTTCAGGATTGCAGCAATCGGCATCGACTCGACAGCGGCGACCGTCACTTCAGGGATGTCCTCTGGCAGCTCGCCATCCTTCATCCGGTTACCGGCAGCGCGGTGCGCATTGGCCGCAGCCTCTTCACCATGGAAGCGAGCGACGATTTCTTCCGCCAGCTTGATCTTGATGTCGCGCGGGTTGGCGCCCTGCTCGACATCGGCGCGGAACTGCTCGATCTCTTCCATGGAGCGGAAGCTCAGCAGCTCGAAGTAACGCCACATCAGCGAATCCGGGATCGACACCAGCTTGCTGTACATCACCCCCGGTGCTTCCTGGATACCGACATAGTTACCCAGGGATTTGGACATCTTCTTGACGCCGTCCAGACCCTCGAGCAGCGGCATGGTCACGATGCTCTGTGCTTCCTGACAGTAGGCACGCTGCAGCTCACGCCCCATCAGCAGGTTGAACTTCTGATCGGTACCGCCCAGCTCGACGTCGGACTTCAGCGCTACCGAGTCGTAGCCCTGCACCAGCGGGTAGAGGAATTCGTGGATCGCGATCGGCTGGTTGCTGGTGTAACGCTTGTCGAAGTCGTCACGCTCGAGCATCCGCGCCACGGTGTACTGCGACGACAGGCGAATGAAATCGGCGGGGCTCAGCTGGTCCATCCAGGTGGAGTTGAACGCGACTTCGGTCTTGGCCGGGTCGAGAATCTTGAACACCTGCTGTTTATAGGTCTCGGCATTGTCGAGCACCTGCTCGCGGGTCAGCGGCGGGCGGGTGGTGCTCTTGCCGCTTGGATCACCGATCATGCCGGTGAAATCGCCGATCAGGAAGATCACCTGATGCCCCAGCTCCTGGAACTGGCGCAGCTTGTTGATCAGGACCGTGTGCCCCAGGTGCAGGTCCGGTGCGGTCGGGTCAAAGCCCGCCTTGATACGCAGCGGCTGACCGCGCTTGAGCTTTTCGACCAGCTCCGACTCGACCAATACCTCTTCCGCACCGCGCTTGATAAGCGCCAGCTGCTCTTCAACCGACTTCATAGAAAACCCGCAAGGCTCAGATTCAAAGGCAGCCAACCATACAAGATCGGCCATCAAATACAAGTTTGGCAACGAGATGTGACCCGAACGGGCGCTGTTGACGTCTATGCGCCCTTGCGCGAAACTGCTTTTGGTTATATTTTATACAGTTATTTCATCTTCATCATGTCATTCATCTTTTCTATTTCACTTTTTTCATTCACCTTTTCAAAGTCACCTTCCTATGCCTAAAGAAACGCCTAAAGCGCCGCCGCTTTATCCGAAAAGCCATCTGGTGGCCGCGAGCGGCATTGCCGCCCTCCTCAGCCTGGCCTTGCTGGTATTCCCTTCAAGCGAAGTCGAAGCCAAGAAAACCACCCTCAATCTCGAGCTGGAAACACCCGCCGAGCAGCTCAAAGACGAAGCCAACGCAGCACCCATGCTGCAGGCACCTGCCGAGCAAGCCTCGCCATTTGCCCAGATCGACAACGCCGCTACCCCGGCCGAGAACACCGCCAAGACTGAAGCACCGGTTGAAGCACCCAAGGCGCCAGGCCATCGTGAAGTGACCGTCGCCCGCGGCGACACCCTGTCGACCCTGTTCGCCAAGGTCGGCCTGCCGCCCAACGTGGTCCACGACGTGCTCGCCAGCGGCAAGCAAGCCAAGCAGTTCAGCCAGCTCAAGCATGGCCAGGTACTGCAGTTCGAGCTGGACAAAGACGGCCAGTTGACCACCCTGCACAGCAAGGTCAGCAACCTCGAAACCATTCGTCTGAGCAAGACCGACAAGGGTTACAGCTTCGAGCGCGAAGTCAGCAAACCGGTCGTGCGCACTGCCTATGCCCACGGCGTGATCAAGAGCTCGCTGTCGGCCTCGGCACAGCGTGCCGGGCTGTCGCACAGCATGACCATGGACATGGCCCGTGTACTGGGCTACGACATCGACTTCGCACAGGACATCCGCCCTGGGGACGAATTTGACGTGGTCTACGAGCAGAAGGTCATGGACGGCAAGGTGGTCGGCACCGGCAATATTCTCTCGGCCCGCTTCACCAACCGCGGCAAGACCTACACCGCAGTGCGCTACACCAACAAACAAGGCAACACCAACTACTACACTGCTGACGGCAACAGCCTGCGCAAGGCGTTCATCCGTACTCCGGTGGATTTCGCCCGCATCAGCTCGCGCTTCTCCAATGGCCGCAAGCATCCAATCCTTAACAAGATTCGCGCACACAAGGGTGTCGACTACGCGGCCCCTCGCGGTACGCCGATCAAGGCTGCAGGCGATGGTCGTGTCGAACTGGCAGGCCGTCGTGGTGGTTACGGCAACACTGTAATCATTGCCCACGGCAACCGTTACAAGACCCTCTACGGCCACATGCAAGGCTTCGCCAAAGGCGTCAAGACCGGCAGCACGGTCAAGCAAGGGCAGATCATCGGCTATATCGGTACTACCGGCCTGTCGACCGGCCCACACTTGCACTACGAGTTCCAGGTAGGTGGTGTCCACGTCGATCCGCTGAGCCAGAAGGTGCCGATGGCTGATCCGATCGCCAATTCCGAGCGCCAGCGCTTCCTCCAGCAAAGTCAGCCATTGGTTGCCCGCATGGACCAGGAAAAGGCCACCTTGCTCGCCGCGAACAAGCGCTGAGTCATGGCGCTCTATCTGGGAGTGATGTCCGGGACCAGCCTCGACGGCCTGGACATCGCCTTGATCGAACAGGGTGAGCAGCTGCGGCTGCTTGCCACCCACTACACCCCGATGCCCACCGATCTGCGCCAGCAGTTGCTGAGCCTGTGCGCCAGCGGCCCTGATGAAATAGCCCGCGCCTGCCTGGCCGAGAACAGCTGGGCCACCCTCGCCGCCGAGGGCATCGCGCAACTGCTGGCCATACAAGGCCTGCAAGCTGATGACATTCGCGCTATCGGCAGCCACGGCCAGACCATCCGTCACGAGCCTGCACGCGGCTTCACCGTGCAGATTGGCAACCCGGCGTTACTGGCCGAGCTGACCGAGATTTGCGTAGTAGCAGACTTTCGTCGGCGCGATGTTGCCGCCGGCGGTCAGGGCGCGCCACTGGTGCCGGCCTTCCATGAATCGTTGTTCGGCCACCTTGGTCAGCGCCTGGCAGTGCTCAATGTCGGCGGCTTCAGCAACCTCAGCCTGATCGAGCAGAACACGCCAGTGCACGGCTTCGACTGCGGCCCCGGCAACGTGCTGATGGATGCCTGGATCGAGCGCAAGCGCGGCCAGGCATATGACGCTGATGGCAACTGGGCGGCAAGCGGCGTGATCATTGAGCCGCTGCTGAAACGCCTGCTGAGTGACCCGTTCTTCGCCGGCAGCGGCCCGAAAAGCACCGGTCGCGAGGTATTCAACCTGCCCTGGCTGCAAGCCCATCTGGCAGCATTGCCCGCCTGCCGCGACGAAGACGTGCAGGCCACGCTGCTCGAGCTGACTGCCCGCAGCATCATCGACTCGCTGAGCAATGCCCAAGCCGCCACCGATGCGCTGCTGGTGTGTGGCGGCGGTGCGCGCAATGGCGCCTTGATGCAGCGCCTGGCGCAGCTGTTGCCAGACGCTGAGGTCGCCAGTACCGCAGCCTATGGCGTCGATCCGGACTGGGTCGAGGCGATGGCCTTCGCCTGGCTGGCGCATTGCTGCCTGCAGGGCATCCCCGCCAATCGCCCCAGCGTTACCGCCGCCAAGGGCTTGCGCGTGCTCGGCGCTGTCTACCCCGCTTAACGCCCCCGCAGAATGCAAAACGCCGCGCAATTGCGCGGCGTTTTGCCAATCAGCCCTGCTTCAGATCGAGAACGAAGAACCGCAGCCACAAGTGGTGGTGGCGTTAGGGTTCTTGATCACGAAACGCGAGCCTTCCAGACCTTCCTGGTAATCGACTTCGGCGCCAGCCAGGTATTGGTAGCTCATTGGATCGACCACCAGCGCAACGCCTCCGCGCTCGACGATGGTGTCGTCGTCAGCCACTTCTTCATCGAAGGTGAAGCCGTACTGGAAGCCCGAACAGCCGCCGCCCGTCACGAACACGCGCAACTTCAGGCGAGCATTGCCCTCTTCGCTGACCAGGTTCTTCACCTTGCTTGCAGCACCTTGGGTGAACTGCAAAGCCGTGGGGGTGAAGGATTCGACGCTCATGTTGACTCTCCCGGCGCAGTGCCGCCATAAAACTCGATGACGGCTATTATCCGCTTCTCCGAGAAAAATGGTCAACAATACGTAAGCAGCAGGCGACCCGCCTTACGCTGCAGCACAAGGCGGGTCACCGCGATCAAGGTAGCAAGCCGGCGTGGGACAAGCCCATGCGCTCGTCCAGGCCGAACAGGATGTTGAGGTTCTGTACCGCCTGCCCTGATGCGCCCTTGACCAGGTTGTCGATTACCGACAGCACCACCACCAAGTCACCACCCTGCGGCCGGTGTACGGCGATACGGCAGACGTTGGCGCCGCGCACACTGCGGGTTTCCGGGTGGCTGCCAGCCGGCATTACATCGACGAACGGTTCATCGGCGTAGCGTTTTTCGAATAAGGCCTGCAGGTCGACCGACTTGTCGACGACATTTGCGTACAGCGTGGCGTGAATACCGCGGATCATCGGTGTCAGGTGCGGGACGAAGGTCAGGCCGATGTCCTGGCCAGCAGCCAAACGCAGGCCCTGGCTGATTTCCGGCAGGTGACGGTGCCCTTTGACCGCATAGGCCTTCATGCTTTCGCCCGACTCGCAGAACAGCGATCCGACCGCAGCGCCACGCCCCGCACCACTGACCCCGGACTTACAGTCGGCGATCAAGCGCGATGGATCGGCCAGGCCAGCTTCGAGCAACGGCAACAGGCCAAGCTGGGTAGCGGTTGGATAGCAGCCCGGCACAGCGATCAGACGTGCCTGACGGATTTTCTCGCGGTTCACCTCAGGCAAACCATAGACCGCATCCTTGAGCAGCTCCGGCGCACCGTGCGGCTGGCCGTACCACTTGCCCCACTCGACCGCGTCCTGCAGGCGGAAGTCAGCCGACAGGTCGATAACTCGGGTACCGGCCGCCAGCAGCTCGCCAGCCAGGGCGTGGGCAACGCCGTGCGGAGTGGCAAAAAACACCACGTCACAGGCCGCAAGGGCCTTGCTGTCCGGCACGCTGAAGGCCAGGCCGTCGTAATGACCACGCAGGTTCGGGTACATATCGGCCACTGCCACACCGGCTTCCGAGCGCGAGGTGATGACCGCGACTTTGGCCTGAGGATGCTGCGCCAGCAGACGCAACAGTTCGACCCCGGTGTAACCCGTGCCGCCGACGATACCGACCTTGATCATAACGCTTGCCCCTTATCAACGATGCGACTGGAAAGCGCACGATGATAGGGCTGCCAGCCGTCTGTAACAACTCTTGGGATGCGCCGGCAGGTGCTTCACCACTACTATCCGACCACCGTGAAAACCTGAAGGAACACCCTCCATGCTTTACCTATGGATCAAAGCGCTGCACATCGTCAGCGTGGTCTGCTGGTTCGCCGGCCTGTTTTACCTGCCACGGCTGTTCGTCTATCACGCGCAAAGCGAGGACAGCACCAGCCAGGAGCGTTTCACCGTGATGGAACGCAAGCTGTATCGCGGCATCATGAACCCGGCGATGATCGCCACCTTCGTGTTCGGCATCTGGATGCTCTACCTGACCCCAGGCTGGCTCAGCCAGGGCTGGATGCATGCCAAGCTGACTCTGGTAATCCTGCTGACCGGCTACCATCACATGTGCGGCGCTCAGCGCAAACGCTTCGCGGCCGGCACCAACAAGCGCAGCCATGTGTTCTACCGCTGGTTCAACGAGGTACCGGTACTGCTGCTGTTGGCGATTGTCATTCTGGTGGTGGTCAAACCGTTCTGACCCGCTGGGGCGCTGTAGCAAAAGGCAACACCTCTGTTGGCCACGCTGTACACTAGCGCCCCTTTCCGTCGCCCCAGGAGCCGCGCATGACCCGTTACGCCATGATCACCGGTGCTTCCAGCGGCCTGGGCCTGGCCCTGGCGGAAGCCCTGGCGCGGCGTGGCCGTAGCCTGATCCTGGTGGCGCGCCATCGCGAAACCCTCGAACCGCTTGCAATCGAGCTGGCTCAGCGCTTTGGCGTCGAAGTGCTGCTGCGTGCCTGCGACCTCAGCCAGCCGCTGCGCCTGTCGGGCTTTGTGCTTGAGCTGGAAGAAGGCGAGCGGCGCATTGACCTGCTGGTCAACTGCGCCGGGCAACGCACGTATGGCCCGTTTCTGGCCCACGAGTGGGCTGACGAACAAGACCTGCTCGAGGTCAACATCCTCGCCCTGACCCGCCTGTGCCACGCCATTGGCAACCTGATGGCGATCCAGGGCGGCGGGCAGATTCTCAACGTTGCTTCGCTGGCAGCTGTGGCCCCCGGCCCGTGGATGGCCTGCTATGCCGCGAGCAAGGCGTATGTGCTGAGCTTTTCCGAAGCCCTGCGCGAAGAGCTTGGCCGTACCGGCATCAAGGTCTCGGTGCTGTGTCCAGGCCCAGTAAGCTCGGCACTGCGCAAGATCCCCAGGCTGGACAACGGCCAGCGCTGCCTGAGCGCCGAAGAAGTGGCGTTGTATACCGTCCGCGCACTGGACAAGAACCGCCCGCTGATCATGCCCGGTCGGCGCAATCGCTGGCTGGCGAGGCTGACACGCCTCCTGCCGCGTTGGTTGACGCGCAAACTGGCCGGCTTGATCAATCGCCGTTATTGCCCGCTGGAAGCGCAATAGCACTGTGCGCGCAGCGCCGTGCTGGGTACACTCAGCTCGGACCCTGACCATGGAGCAAGTGCTGTGGAGACTCTCTTCACCAAGATCATCAACCGGGAAATCCCGGCCAAGATCATCTACGAGGATGACCAGGTTCTGGCCTTCCACGATATCGCCCCGCAGGCGCCGGTACATTTTCTGGTTATCCCGAAAAAGCCGATCCGCACCCTCAACGACCTGACCGAAGATGACAAGGCCGTCGCCGGCCATATTCTCTTCACCGCGCAGCGTCTGGCCAAGGAGCTGGGTTGCGAAGACGGTTTCCGCGTAGTCATGAACTGCAACGAACTGGGCGGCCAGACGGTCTACCATATTCACATGCACGTGCTCGGCCAGCGCCAGATGCACTGGCCACCGGGCTGATCCAAGGCAAGCCCCGGCCAGGGGTTTGCGGTAAACTGTCGGGCATCACTCTTGCGGAGGTGCCCGATGGCTACCGAACGTCACTATTCGCCGCTCGACCGCTTGTTGCTGCAGGCCGATACCGCCATGCGCACCTTGCTGCCTTTCAGCGGCCAACCTGCCCGCCCTTCTCCTGCAATCATCCAGCCCGACGCTGACCTGGACGCCGCGCAAACGCGCCATGTCGCCGGCTTGATGCGCATCAACCACACGGGTGAAGTCTGCGCCCAGGCGCTGTACCAGGGGCAATCGCTGACCGCCCGCCTGCCTCAGGTGCGCAAAGCGATGGAACATGCAGCCGAAGAAGAGATCGACCATCTGGCCTGGTGCGAGCAGCGTATTCGCCAACTCGGCAGCCATCCCAGTGTGCTCAACCCATTGTTCTACGGCATGTCGTTCGGCATCGGCGCAATCGCCGGGCTGGTCAGCGACAAGGTCAGCCTTGGCTTCGTTGCGGCAACCGAGCATCAGGTCTGCAAGCATCTGGATGAACACCTCGAGCAGTTGCCCAGCGAAGATGAGAAATCCCGAGCCATTCTCGAGCAGATGCGGGTCGATGAAGAGCACCATGCCGACGCGGCACTGGAAGCCGGCGGCTATCGCTTCCCGGCGCCCGTGCGCTTTGGCATGAGCCTGATGGCCAAGGTCATGACCAAAAGCACCTACCGTATCTAGGAATACAAAGATGACCGAACGTTTCGATGCCAAGGATCTGGCGCGTGCGGTCGACGCCGGTATTCTGCAACCCGGCCAGGATCAGGCGCTGCTGAGTTTTCTGCGGCGCCAGCCAGTTGTCCAGGCAAGCTTCCAACTGGCACATGTAGCGTTCTACCTCGGCGGTCTGCTGATCATGGCCGCCATGGGCTGGCTGCTGACCGAGGCCTGGATGAGCATCGGTGATTCTGCGCTGCTGGCTATCGCCCTGCTGTATATCGCCGTATTGACCGTATCAGCCCTGGCCCTGCAACGGCACCAGCAGCTTGTGCCTGCAGGCGTGCTCGGCGCAGTGGCGGTGAGCATTGTGCCGCTGAGTGTGTTTGCTCTCCAGCGCTTGCTGGGCTGGTGGCCGCTGGACGACACTCAGGTCGACTTCCATCAGTACTACACCAACGTGCAAGCCGGCTGGCTGCTGATGGAGGCGGCGACGGTGCTCGCTGGCCTGCTGATGCTGCGCCTGATTGCCTTCCCGTTCATCGTCATGCCGATCGCCGTGGCGCTGTGGTTCATGTCGATGGACCTGACCGAGTGGATATACGGCGCGCCGTTCAGCTGGGAGCAGCGGCGCCTAGTGTCGGTCTGGTTCGGCCTGGGCGTGCTGCTGCTGAGCATCGTGGTCGATGGACGCACGCGCAAGGACTACGCCTTCTGGGGTTACCTGGCTGGCCTGGCAGCGTTCTGGGGTGGGTTGACCCTGCTCGACAGCGGCAGCGAATGGGGCAAAGCCATGTATGGCTTGATCAACCTGGGCCTGATGGGCCTGGCGGTGCTGCTGCTACGGCCGATCTTCATGGTGTTCGGCGCCATGGGCGTGGCGGCCTATCTGGGCTACCTGTCCTATCAGGTGTTTGCCGACTCGCTGTTGTTCCCGCTGCTGCTGACCTTGATCGGCCTCGGCGTGATCGGTCTGGGCCTTGTCTACCAAAAGCACCGTGAAAAGCTCAGTGCCAGCTTGCGCGGCAACTTGCCCGAACGCCTGCTCACGCTGTTACCCGGGCTGCGTCGATAATGTCGAGAGTTGCCCGGCGCCTGCTGCAAAGTCTGGGCTTGCCGTTGATGGCCTACCTGTTCATGTGCCTGATGACCGCGCAAATCCGGCAAGTGAGCTTCAGTCTCACGCTACCCAGCCTGGGCGAACCCGACAGCAACAGTGCACTTGAACTGCTGCTGTTGAGCCTGCCGGGGCAGTTACTGTTTGTGCTGGCGGGCTGCTTTACCCACAGACGCCGACTGCTGATTGGCGTCTTCTTGCTGGCGGCCAGCATCACGGCACTGTTGCAGTGCCTGGTGTTTGCTCAATGCTTCGGCACCACGTGGAGCACCGCCGAGACTTTCATCCTGCTGGCCAGCAATGCACCAGCACTGCTGCTGGCGCTGGTGCCCGGGCTGGCCTTGCTCTACAACACGGAACAACTCAGCCGAGTTCGACGATCTCATAGCTGTGGGTGATTTCCACACCTGCGCGGCCGAGCATGATCGACGCCGAGCAGTACTTCTCTGCTGACAGCTCGACGGCGCGCTTGACCTGCGCTTCCTTGAGGCCGCGACCCTTGACCACGAAGTTGAGGTGGATCTTGGTGAACACCTTCGGATCTTCGTCAGCGCGCTCGGCTTCGAGGAATGCTTCGCAGCTCTCCACTGCCTGGCGCGATTTCTTCAGAATGCTGACCACGTCGAAGTTGCTGCAGCCACCGAGGCCGAGCAGGAGCATCTCCATCGGCCGCACGCCAAGGTTGCGCCCACCGGCTTCGGGCGGACCGTCCATGACCACGACATGGCCGCTACCCGATTCACCGAGGAACATGGCTTCACCGGCCCATTGGATGCGTGCCTTCATGCTTGTCGACTCCAGATACGTAGAAAGGGTGCCAGCTTAAGCCTTGTGAGCCCGTCGGAAAAGCTCAACTCAACACGCATCGCTGCCGATACACTGGGCAGCGCCTGATAAGCTGGCGCCAAATGACTGGCGCGGCCTGCCAGCCAATCCGAAAAGCCTTTGTATCGCATCGAACAGGATGTCCTGATGGTTGTGTCCGCCCTCTCCGCCAAGATCAAGAACATCGACAAGTTGCTGGTGCACTGCCAGCGCCGCCGGTTTGCCGCCAAGAGCGATATCCTTTGTGCCGGTGACCGGGCTGAGACCTTGTCGTTCATCATCAAAGGTTCGGTCACCGTGATCATCGAAGATGACGAGGACCGCGAGATGATCATTGCCTACCTCAACGATGGCGATTTCTTTGGTGAGCTGGGCTTGTTCGAGCCAGTCGGCAAGGAGCAGTATCGCAGCGCCTGGGTGCGGGCCAAGACCGAATGCGAGGTGGCCGAGATCAGCTACGAGAAATTCCGCGAGGTCGCCCGCCTCGACCCTGAGATTCTCTACGCCTTGGGCAGCCAGATGGCCCAGCGCCTGCGCAACACCACGCGCAAGGTCGGCGACCTGGCGTTCTTCGATGTCACCGGGCGCGTCGCCCGCTGCCTGCTCGACTTGTGCAAGCAGCCCGATGCCATGACTCATCCGGACGGCATGCAGATCAAGATCACCCGCCAGGAGATCGGGCGGATTGTGGGTTGTTCACGGGAGATGGTCGGCCGCGTCCTCAAGGATCTGGAAGAGCGCAGCCTGGTTCAGGTCAAGGGCAAAACCATGGTGGTCTACGGTACCCGTTAATCCTTGGGCAAACCTGCGATCACCTCAGCATAGGCGGCAGACAGGCGCTCGAACCAGGGCACTGCCGGCGCCACTTCATGCAGGGCGATATGACTGTCGGCGCGGCAGTGCTGATCGATGCCGCAGCACTGGTTGAAGCGGTTGACCGCCGCCACCATCGACTCGCGCTGGTCATCCAGCAGCAGGGCGCCATGCACCAGCACTACCGGGCGCTTGCCGCCCAGGCCCTGGCGCCAGCGCTGAGCAGTGCCGACCAGCTTGCGCCCGTTGAGGTTGACGTTGTAACGGCCATCGCAAAACGCGCCATCGATCTCGCCCAGCGAAGCCACCCCGCCCCACTCGCGCAGAACCTCACACAGCGGCTGACACAAACGCTCGTAGGCGTTCTCGATACGGCCATGGTCGCCTTCGCTACGCGGGGCAACATACACCAGCGCGACGTTGACCGTTGCATGCGATTGCGGCACCGGTTCGCCGCCAGTCTCGCGTAGCAGCACCGGCCACCCGCCAATGGCCAGTTCGGCGCAGGCAACTTCAAAGTTCTCTTGTCGGCTCAGCCGCCGCGGCATTACCAGCGCCTGATCGGTCGGGCGCCAGAACAGCACGCCGGCCTCGGCATCGCCGCGGCACACGGCGGCGAGCAGGTCCTGCTCGGCTTGCAGGCCCTGCGCGACGGTCAGGGCCAGAGGTTGTTCGCTCATCAGGATGCCACCTTTTAGCCACCTTGTAGAAACAACGAAGCCGGCAATGGCCGGCTTCAAGGTCAATCAGTCCAGTTCCTGAACCACGTTCTGTACCGGCCGCTGCGGGAAGAACAGCCGCTGTAATTCCTGCCCCGGTTGCTCTGCGCGCATGAACGCTTCGCCAACCAGGAACGAGTACACCCCGTTGATTTCCATCAGCTCGACATCGGCCCGGTTGAAGATCCCGCTCTCGGTGATCGCCAGGCGCTCGCGAGGAATCCGCGGCAGCAGGTCGAGGGTGGTTTCCAGGCTGACGTCAAAGGTGTGCAGGTTACGGTTGTTGACCCCGACCAACGGTGTGTCGAGGGTGTTCAAGGCCCGCTCCAGCTCGTCGCCGTCATGTACTTCGACTAGCACATCCAGGCCGACCGACTTGGCCACAGCGGCCAGTTCGGCCATGTGCACATCATCCAGCGCAGAGACGATCAGCAGCACGCAATCGGCACCCAACGCACGGGCTTCGACGATCTGGTACGGATCGATCATGAAGTCCTTGCGGATCACCGGCAGCGTGCAGGCCGCGCGGGCCTGCTGCAGGTAGGCATCGGCGCCCTGGAAATAGTCGATATCGGTCAGCACCGACAGGCAGGTCGCGCCGCCCTTCTCGTAACTGACAGCGATGTCGGCCGGGACGAAGTTTTCGCGGATCACGCCCTTGCTCGGTGAGGCCTTCTTGATTTCGGCAATCACCGCGGGCTGCTTGCGTCTGGCCTGCTCGATCAACGCATTGGCAAAGCCACGCGGCGCATCAGCAGCCTTGGCCAGTTGCTCGAGCTCGGCCAGGCTGACCCGGGCACGGCGCTCGGCGACTTCCTCGACCTTGCGGGCGAGGATGTTTTCCAGCACGGTCGGCACGCTCATGCTTCGTTCTCCTGCTTGAATACGGCGGTAAAGGCGCCCAGTTCCTGGAGTTTTTCCCAGGCCAGGCCGGTGTGCAATACATCGCTGGCAAGCTCTACGCCCTGCGCCAGGGTCATTGCATGGTCTGCTGCGTACAGTGCGGCGCCCGCATTGAGCACGATCATCTCGGCAGCCTTCTGGCCGTTTTCGGTCTTGCGCCGGCCCAAGGCATCGCGGATCAGTTCATACGAGGCCTGCGGGTTTTCCACCGCCAGGCCGTGCAGGCTCTGGCTCTTCATGCCGAGGTCTTCGGGCTCGACCCAATACTCGCTGATCTCACCTTTTTTCAGCTCGGCAACAAAGGTCGGCGCTGCCAGGCTGAACTCATCCAGGCCATCCTTGGAGTGCACGACCAGCACGTGCTTGCTGCCCAGGCGCTGCAGCACCTCGGCCAGCGGCCGGCACAACGCCTGAGAAAACACGCCGACCACCTGGTGTTTCACCCCGGCCGGATTCGTAAGCGGGCCAAGCATGTTGAACAGGGTACGCAGGCCCAGCTCGCGACGCGGGCCAGCGGCGTACTTCATGGCTTTGTGATGACTCTGCGCGAACATGAAGCCGATGCCCAGGCTGTCGATGCAGCGGGCAACCTGCACTGGCGTCAGGTTCAGGTAGATCCCGGCTGCCTCGAGCAGGTCGGCACTGCCACTTTTGCCCGAGACTGCGCGGTTGCCGTGTTTGGCCACCTTGCAGCCAGCCGCGGCGAGCACAAACGACGCTGCCGTGGACACGTTGAAGATGTTCGCACCATCACCGCCAGTACCGACCACGTCGACCACGCCGTCGAGGCTTTCCAGCTCGACCTTGTCTGCCAGCTCACGCATCACCGAGACCGCGCCGACGATTTCGTCGATGCTCTCGCTCTTCATGCGCATGCCCATCAGGAAGGCACCGATCTGCGCCTCGCTGCACTGGCCGGTCATGATCTGGCGCATGACGTCGCTCATTTCTGCAGTCGACAGGTCCAGGTGGCCAACGATACGGCTCAACGCGCTTTTGATATCCATGCTCGAATCCTTAACGGCGGCCGCCGGTCTGCTTGAGGAAGTTGGCGAACAGCTCGTGGCCCTGCTCGGTAAGAATCGACTCGGGGTGGAACTGCACCCCTTCGATGTTCAAGGTCTTGTGACGCAGGCCCATGATTTCATCCACCGAGCCATCGTCGTGGGCAGTCCAGGCGGTCACCTCGAGGCACTCGGGCAGGGTCTCGCGCTTGACCACCAACGAATGGTAGCGGGTCACCGTGAGTGGATTGTTCAGTTCGGCAAACACGCCCAGGTCGCGATGATGGACCGGGCTGGTCTTGCCGTGCATCACCTGGCGAGCGCGGACTACGTCGCCGCCAAAGGCCTGGCCGATCGACTGGTGGCCAAGGCAAACGCCAAGAATCGGCAGCTTGCCGGCAAAATGCAGGATGGCCTCGATCGACACGCCGGCTTCGCTCGGGGTGCACGGGCCTGGTGAAACCACGATGCGCTCGGGCTTGAGTGCTTCGATCTGGGCGATGGTCATCTCGTCATTGCGGATGACCTTGACCTCGGCCCCCAACTCGCCAAAGTACTGGACGACGTTGTAGGTGAAGGAGTCATAGTTGTCGATCATCAGTAACATGTGCGGCAAACCTCTAGAAGACTGACTTCTGATTCGAACCTTGCGCTTGCGCCTCCAGGCGCGGGTCATCCCGCACGGGGCGCTGGGTCAAGCACAAGGCAGGCAGATGGAGCGAGGCCGCGTGGCGGCCAGCCAACTCAACACATCAACGCGACGGGGTCTGTTCCGCCAGGGCTACGGCGCGGAACATCGCGCGGCGCTTGTTGATGGTTTCTTCCCACTCCAGCGCAGGCACCGAATCAGCAACGATACCGCCACCGGCCTGAACATGCAGTTCGCCATCCTTGATCACCGCGGTACGAATGGCGATCGCGGTGTCCATGTTGCCGTTCCAGGCAAAATAACCGACTGCGCCGCCATACACGCCACGCTTGACCGGCTCGAGCTCGTCGATGATTTCCATGGCACGGATCTTCGGCGCGCCGGACAAGGTCCCGGCCGGCAGGATCGCCCGCAGTGCATCCATTGCAGTCAAGCCCTCGGCCAGTTGGCCGGTGACGTTGGAGACGATGTGCATGACGTTGGAATAGCGCTCGATCACCATCTTCTCGGTCAGGCGCACGCTGCCGGTTGCCGAAACACGGCCGACATCGTTGCGGCCCAGATCGATCAGCATCAGGTGCTCGGCAATTTCCTTGGCGTCGGACAGCAGGTCGTCTTCCAGCGCGCGGTCGGCTTCTTCGTTGGCACCGCGTGGGCGGGTGCCGGCGATTGGGCGCACGGTGACCAGGTTGTCTTCGACCCGCACCAGTACTTCCGGCGAACTGCCGACGACATGGAAGTCACCGAAGTTGAAGAAGTACATATAAGGCGTCGGGTTGAAGCAGCGCAGCGCGCGATAAAGGTCGATGGGCGCGGCCTTAAAGTCGATCGACATGCGCTGCGACGGCACCACCTGCATGCAGTCGCCGGCGAGGATGTACTCCTTGACCGTATCGACCGCACGCTCGTAATCGTCCTGGGTGAAGCTTGAACGGAATGCCGGTTCGGCTGCCATCGGCCCGCTCAGGTCAAGGCCGCGACGTGGCGTGATCGGCTCGCGCAGCTTGGCCAGCAGCGCCTGCAGGCGCGCCTGGCCCTGTTCGAGGGCGTCTTCGGCAGACGGGTCGACCAGCACGATCGCGTGCATCTTGCCGGCCAGGTTGTCGAACACCACTACTGCGTCCGAGACCATCAGCAGAATGTCCGGCACACCCAGTGGGTCCGGGTTCGGGCAGGCGCCCAGGCGTTTTTCCACATAACGCACGCAGTCGTAACCGAAGTAGCCGACCAGGCCGCCATTGAAGCGCGGCAGGCCGGCGATATCGGCAACCTTGTAACGCTCTTTGAACGTTTCGACGAAGGCCAGCGGGTCTTCCACCTCGTGGCTTTCTACCTCGACACCGTCTTCAAGGATGCTCACCTGATAGCCGTGCACGCGCAGCACCGTGCGCGATGGCAGGCCGATCATCGAGTAACGGCCCCACTTCTCGCCGCCCTGAACGGATTCGAGCAGGTACGAGTTGGCCTGATCAGCCAGCTTCAGGTAGATCGACAGCGGCGTGTCGAAGTCGGCCAGGGTTTCGCAGGCCAAAGGAATGCGGTTGTAGCCAGCAGCGGCCAGACGCAGGAATTCTTCGCGGGTCATGAGTAGCCTCGGAGCAAGAGCAATGGGGTCAGGCAAACGGACGGGCCGGCAGCTGCCGGCGAGCAGAAGTCAGGCGCGCCAACGCCAACGGGCCAGGGCCTTGATGACTTTCATCCAGTATTTGCCGATAACCGCCACGATGGACTCTCTGTCTTTGGAGGCTGGAAGGTCGGCCAACGTTATCCCAGTGTCGGTGACTACGCAACCAGGCAACAGGATGCGTAGATCACTGATCACCAGGCTGGGCGATTCTTCCTCGATTGGCCGGCCGTGGTTGTAGCCATAGCTGAGGCCCACCGACTGCACCCCGGCGGCTTTGGCAGCAAGCACATCGCTGCGCGAATCGCCGACGAACACCGCCTGCGCCGGGCTGACCCCGGCCATTTTCATCACGAACAGCAGCGCCGCCGGGTCAGGTTTTTTCTGTGGCAGGGTGTCGCCGCCAATGATCCAGCGGAAATAGCGACCGATCTTCATCTGATCCAGCAGCGGCGCGACAAAGCGCTCCGGCTTGTTGGTGATCAGCGCCATCTCCACGCCTTGCTTGTGCAGCCAGCGCAAGGTGTCGCGCACGCCAGGGTAGACCACGGTGAGCTCATGGCTCTCGGCATAGGCCTCCATGAACAGGGACAGGCCCTGCTCGGCCAGCGCGTCGTCGACCGTGCCGTGGTCAAGGCCTCCCGCCAGTGCCCGGCGCACCAGTACCGGTGCGCCATTGCCGACCCAGTGGCGAACCGCCTCAAGGCCGGCCGGCGGGCGACCGAGTTCGAGCAGCATGCGGTCTACCGCTGCAGCCAGGTCGGGGACAGAGTCGATCAGCGTGCCATCCAGATCGAACATCACCAACTTGGGCAGCGTCCCCGGGAACAGCTGCTCGAAGCCGCTCATGGGCGGGCCAGGGCCATTTCGGCGCGCATCTTGGCGATCACTTCCTGGTAGTCGGGCGCATTGAAGATCGCCGAGCCGGCGACAAAGGTGTCGGCGCCAGCAGCGGTGATCTCGCGGATATTGTTGACGTTGACGCCGCCGTCGATCTCCAGGCGGATGTCACGCCCGCTGGCATCGATCAGCGCGCGTGCTTCACGCAGCTTGTCGAGGGTGCCAGGGATGAACTTCTGCCCGCCGAAGCCTGGGTTGACGCTCATCAGCAAGATCATGTCGACCTTGTCCATCACGTACTTCAGGGTCTCCAGACCGGCAGCCGGGTTGAACACCAGGCCAGCCTTGCAGCCGCCGTCACGAATCAACTGCAGCGAGCGGTCGATGTGCGTGGTCGCGTCCGGGTGGAAGGTGATGTAGGTAGCGCCGGCTTCGATGAAATCGCCGATGATGCGGTCGACCGGGCTGACCATCAGGTGCACATCGATCGGCGCGGTGACGCCGTATTTGCGCAGTGCGCTGCACACCATCGGGCCGATGGTCAGGTTGGGGACATAGTGGTTGTCCATTACATCGAAGTGGACGATGTCGGCGCCGGCGGCCAGTACCTTGTCGACGTCTTCACCCAGGCGGGCGAAATCGGCAGAAAGAATGGACGGGGCAATAGCGTAGGGCTGCATGGCGCACCTGTAGGCAGAAATCACGGTGGCGCGCATTGTACCTCAGCCCCGCGGGATGGGGGCTGATTGGTGTCAATCCTGCTGCAGCGCGCCAGCCCGAGGGTGGGGGCTGGCGCCAGCAGGTTACTCTGGCTGTTGTGTACGCAGTTTTTCGCTGCGCCCACGCAGCCATTCCAGGGTCAGCAACAGCACCACCGAGAAAGCGATGAGCAAGGTCGCTGCCGCAGCGATGGTCGGGCTCAGGTTCTCGCGAATACCGCTGAACATCTGCCGCGGCAGGGTTGCCTGTTCAGGCCCGGCGAGAAACAGCGTGACCACCACTTCATCGAACGAGGTTGCGAAGGCAAACAATGCCCCCGAGATCACCCCAGGGGCAATCAGCGGCAAGGTCACCCGACGGAACGCGGTCAGCGGCGAGGCACCGAGGCTGGCCGCGGCCCGCACCAGGTTGTAGTTGAAGCCCTGCAGGGTGGCCGACACGGTGATGATCACAAACGGTACGCCCAGCACCGCGTGCACCAGGATCAATGAGATGAAGCTGTTGCCCAAGCCCAGCGGGGCAAAGAACAAATAGCTCGCGACACCGATGATCACCACTGGCACCACCATCGGCGAGATCACCAGGGCCATCACCAACGACTTGCCAGGGAAGTCGCCGCGGGTCAGGCCAATCGCGGCCAGGGTGCCGAACACCATTGCCAGCACAGTCGCCGCAGGGGCGACGATGATGCTGTTGCGCAGGGCGCGCATCCACTCCGCCGAAGCGAAGAAGTCCTGATACCAGTGCAGCGAAAAGCCCTGCAGCGGGTACACCAGAAAGCTGCCGCTGTTGAACGACAGCGGGATGATCACCAGTATCGGCAGCACCAGGAACAACAGGATCAGGCCGCAGAGGATCCGCAGGCTGTAGAACCACACCCGCTCGATGGGTGACATATAGGGGCTCAGCATGACAAGGCTCCTCAGCTCAGACGCAGGCGGCTGGCGCCGACCAGCCAGCTATAGATCAGGTACAGCAGCACGGTTGCCAGCAGCAACAGCCCGCCCAGTGCGGTGGCCATGCCCCAGTTGATGCTGGTGTTGGTGTAGAAGGCCACGAAGTAGCTGACCATTTGATCGTTCGGGCTGCCGAGCAGCGCCGGGGTGATGTAGTAGCCGATCGCCAGAATGAACACCAGCAGGCAACCTGCGCCAATACCTGCGTAGGTCTGCGGGAAGTACACCCGCCAGAAACTGGCGAACGGATGGCAGCCCAGCGAAATCGCTGCGCGCATATAGCTCGGCGAGATGCCCTTCATGACGCTGTACAACGGCAGGATCATGAATGGCAGGAGGATATGCACCATCGAGATGTACACCCCGGTGCGGTTGAACACCAATTCCAACGGCTCGTCGATGATACCCATCGCCATCAGCGCACTGTTGATCAACCCGCCCGACTGCAACAGCACGATCCAGGCAGCGACCCGCACCAGAATCGAGGTCCAGAACGGCAACAGCACGAGAATCATCAACAGGTTGCTCTGCCGGGTTGGCAGGTTGGCTAGCAGATAGGCCAACGGGTAAGCCAGCAGCAGGCAGATCACGGTGATGACCACACCCATCCACAGGGTGCGGGTGAAGATATCCAGGTAGATCGCCTGGTCCGGCGTGGCCTTGGCTATCTCACCGAGGTCATCGATGCGGTGATCGACCGAGGCCAGCAGGTAATACGGGGTGACGGTGCTGGTATTGCGGCGGATCGCCTGCCAGTAGGCAGGATCGCCCCAACGCTCATCCAGGTTTTGCAGTGCTTCTTTATAGGAAGCCGGTTCGCTCGCGAACGGCAGCGCCCGGGCAGTCTTCGACAACAGGCTGCGGTAACCGGCCAGCTCCATGTTCAAGCGTTTGGACAGGTCACCGAGGGTCTGGTTCTTGCGCGCCTCGGCCAGGTCCTGGCTCAGCGCCTGATATACCGGTTCGCCAGGCAGGCTCTTGCCATCCCACTGCTGTACCGCCTCGACGGTGCGCGGCAGGCCGGCGACCACCTCGGGGTTGGCCACGCTCTTGAACAACAGCGCCGCAATCGGCACCAGGAACACCAGCAGAAGAAACAGCGCCAGCGGCGCGATCAACGCCTGGGCCTTCCAGCGGTTGACCCGCTCGGCATGCTTGAGGCGCTGTTTGAGGCTTTTACCTGCGCCTTCGTTCAGGGGCACTGCAATGGCCATGGCGAACTCCGAAAATCTGGAAAACGGGGAGCGCCGGAGATACCCGGCGCTCCGAGGGCGCAGTTACTTCTTCGCCGCCCAGGCGTTGAAGCGTTGCTCCAGCTGCTCGCTGTTGTCAGCCCAGAACGCCACGTCGATCTGCACCTGGTTGGCGATGTTTTCAGGCGTGGTCGGCATGTCTTTCTTCACGTCATCCGCCAGCAGCGCGACCGCCTTGGAATTGGCCGGACCGTAGGCAATGTTTTGCGAGTAGGTCTTCTGCTGCTCGGGCGCAACGCTGAAGGCGATGAAGTCCTTCGCCTCTTTGCTGTTCTTCGCGCCTTTAGGAATGGCCCAAGCGTCAAAGTCGTAGATGCCGCCGTTCCATACCACCTTGAGGTTGCTTTCTTTCTGCACGGCAGCAATGCGACCGTTGTAGGCCGAGCTCATCACTACGTCGCCAGAGGCAAGGTACTGCGGCGGCTGGGCGCCGGCTTCCCACCACTGAATGCTCGGTTTGAGCTGATCGAGCTTTTTGAAGGCGCGATCCTGACCGGCTTTGGTCGCCAGTTCCTTGTACACGTCCTTGGGCGCAACACCGTCGGCCATCAACGCGAACTCAAGGGTGTACTTGGCACCTTTGCGCAGGCCGCGCTTGCCCGGGAACTGCTTGGTATCCCAGAAATCAGCCCAGCTGGTTGGTGCGGTCTTGAGTTTGTCGGCGTTGTAGGCCAGCACCGTGGACCAGACGAAGAAGCCGACACCGCAAGGCTGAATGGCGCCCTTAACGTAGTCCGCCTCGTTACCGAACTGAGCGGGATCGATTTCCTCGAACAGGCCCTCGTCGCAACCACGGGCTAGCTCCGGCGATTCGACTTCGACCAAGTTCCACGACACGCTCTTGGTATCGACCATGGCTTTGACCTTGGCCATTTCACCGTTGTACTCCCCGGCGACGATCTTGCCCTTGCCGGCCTTTTCCCACGGCTCGTAGAAGGCTTTGACCTGGGCGGCCTTGTTGGCACCACCGAACGACACCACGGTCAGGTCTGCGGCGGCCATGGCCTGGCTGGCGGCGAACAGGCCGAGGGCCACGGCGGTCAGTTTCAACTGCTTGCGCATTATTATTCTCTCCACAGTACAGGGTTGGTTAAGCGAGCCTTCAATGGGCTTCGGCAATCGGATCGAGCGCGCGGGCGTGTTCGACTTCCCAGCCCAGCGGTACCACATCGCCCACGGCCAGGGCCGGGTCGAGTTCGGCAATCGGCTGCTTCACGAAGAAGTCGCCCTTGCCGCAGACTTCCAGACGCACCCGTACGTGGTCGCCCAGATAGATGAACTCGGCCACGCGGCCGGAGAATCGGTTGGCGCAGTGCTCGCTGTGGCCATTGAGGCGGACCCGCTCGGGGCGGATCGACAAGGTCACCCGATCGCCCGCCTGGCCGACATTCACCGCCAATGCCTCGACCTTCTCGCCCCGCGCCAGCTGCACCTGGCAGCGCTCGCCATTGCGCGCCAGCAAGGTGCCGCTGAGGCGGTTGTTTTCACCGATGAAGTTGGCGACGAAGGTATTGCGCGGCTCTTCATAGAGGGTGCGCGGGTCGGCGATCTGCTGAATTTCGCCCTGATGGAACACTGCCACCCGGTCAGACATGGTCAGTGCTTCGCTCTGGTCGTGGGTGACGTAGACCACGGTCACACCCAGGCGCTGGTGAATGTGCTTGATCTCCATCTGCATGTGCTCCCGCAGTTGTTTGTCCAGCGCCCCGAGCGGTTCGTCCATCAGCACCAGCTGCGGCTCGAAAACCAGAGCACGAGCCAATGCCACCCGCTGCTGCTGGCCGCCGGAGAGCTGACCGGGGTAGCGCTGGGCGAAGGCGTCGAGCTGGACCATGCCGAGCACGCGCTTGACCCGCTCGCTGATGTCGGTCTTGCTCAGGTTGCGCACGCTCAGGGGGAAGGCAAGGTTCTCGGCGACGGTCATATGCGGGAACAATGCGTAGTTCTGGAACACCATGCCGATATCGCGCTTATGCGGTGGCACGTTGTTGATCGAGCGCCCACCGAGGAGGATTTCGCCGGCGGTGGGGGTTTCAAAACCGGCCAGCATCATCAGGCTGGTGGTCTTGCCCGAGCCGGACGGGCCGAGCAAGGTCAGGAACTCGCCCTTGCGGATGTCCAGATTGAGGTCTTTGACGATCAACGACTCGCCGTCGTAGCTCTTCTGCACACCACAGAAACTGACCAGCGTGTCGCCGCTGGCAGTGTTCGAATTCGCCTCGCTCATGCCTGCACCTTTTTGTTGGATGACTGCGTGAGAGAAGCTTAGACAAGGCGCAATTGCCGGCAAATCGGGGCCGCTGAGAGAATGCCATCATCCCCTTGGAAGATTGCCTGTAGGGATCGCCCTACACGGATGGCGTTATTAGATAGGCATTTCGGTAGCTGTGCGACTGCGCCAAGGAGGTCGTGAGTACCAGGCAGCCGCGTCCTTGAGCGCGGCACGTGCCGCATGCGCTGCTCGCAGTGTCAGGTGCGCGGGTGACTGCCGACGTCGTCGGCAGAACAGTTACACCAGCTTGTGCTCCATGGCGTACTTCACCAGCTCGGCCAAGGAGTTGACCTTGAGCTTCTGCATCAGCCGCGCTTTGTGGGTGCTGATGGTCTTGCTCGACAGCGCCAGCTGCAGCGCGATGTCATTGACGTTGGCGCCTTGTGCAAGGCGCTCGAACACCGAAAACTCGCGCTCCGACAGCAGCGTATGCAGCGGCCGGGTGTCGGTCAGGCCGACCTCGAACACCATCCGGTCAGCCAGCGCCGGGTCGATGTAGCGCCCTCCTCCCGCCACTCGGCGGATGGCCGTCAACAACAGCGCCGGGTCGCTGTCCTTGGTCGCGTAGCCGGCGGCGCCGGCCTTCAACGCCCGCGCAGCCATTTGCGCCTCGTCATGCATCGACAGCATGAGAATTGCCGGCGGGTTGTTCAGTGCGCGGATGCGCGGGATCGCCTCAAGGCCATTGACCCCCGGCATGGAGATATCCAGCAAGACCACTTCGCACGGGGTATGGCGCAACGCATCCAGCAACTGCTCGCCATTGCCCGCCTCGGCCACCACCTGCATGTCCTTGGCCAGGCCGATCAGTTGCTTGATGCCCTCGCGGACAATGGTGTGGTCTTCTGCCACCAGCACTCGAATCATGCTTGTCTCCTAATCCAGAGGGACACTGACGCTCAGGCTGCTGCCCTCGCCGGGTTCACTGTCCAGGGTCATGCTGCCGCCCAGCATCAATACCCGCTCACGCATACCGACCAGGCCAAACGAAGTCGGCCTAGGTTGATCGGGGCAAAAACCGACACCGTCATCGATCACGCTCAGGCGCAGGGTACCGCCGGTGCGCAGCAGCTCGATCTGCACGGTGTGCGCCTGGGCATGACGCATCACGTTGGTCAGCGCCTCCTGCAGAATCCGAAACAGCCCGGTGGCCTTGGCATCACTCAATGCTGGCAGATTATCCGGCACCTGCACCAGACACGGTATCTGCGTGCGCGCTTCGAAGCGGCGCGCCTGCCATTCAATCGCCGAGGCGATGCCGGCATCAAGGATCGGCGGGCGCAGGGCGGTGGCGACATCACGCACCAGCTGGAACAACTGCGCGATCAAGCGCTTCATGCTCGCCAGGCGCTCGTGCAGGCCGGGGTCGAGCTCGGCATAGGCCAGCTCGCACATCGACACTTCGAGCTTGAGCACGGTCAGCATCTGCCCGAGTTCATCATGCACTTCGCGGGCGATGCGGGCCTTTTCTTCTTCGCGCACGCTCTCAAGGTGGGCAGACAACTCGCGCAACTGCCCCTCGGAACGGGCCAGGGCCAGCTCGGCGCGTTTGCTCTGGCTGATGTCCCAGACCACGCCATCCCAGACCACGCGCCCGTCGGCCAGGCGCCGGGTACTGGCCTTGATATCAGCCCAGCGCTGCTCGCCCTGGCGGGTGACGATGCGCCCCTGCCACGACCAGTCCTGATTGTTGGCCAGGGCCAGGTCCTGGACCCGGTGATAATCACTGCGATCATCCGGATGGACCAGGTTGCGCAAGCCCATCTGCGGATGCTGGATAGCTGCCGGAGTGTAGCCAACCAGGGCTTCGCTACCCTCGCTGATATAGGGGAATTCCAGCTCGCCGGCAGCAGGGTTGCGTTCGAGCCGAAACACCAGCCCCGGTACGTTGCCGGCAATGCCCTTGAGCTGCGCTTCGCTTTCGCGCAGGGCCGCCACGGTGCGCCGGCGCTCGGTGACATCGGTGAGGAACATCACCAGGTATTCGGCATCGCGAAAGCGCAGAAAACTCAGCGACAGATCGACCGGCAACACGCTGCCATCGGCACACCGGCACTGACTCTCGAATTGCTCGGCGCCACCGTTGCCGGCCCGCACCCGGCGCCACAGCTCCAGCCAACGGTCCATGTCCAGGTTGGGCTCGAAGTCACGCAGCGGCCGGTCCAGCAGTTGCCCTTCGGCGTAGCCAAGCATGCCCTCGGCCGCGTGGTTGGCGTAGCGCACATGGCTGTCCCAGTTGATCCAGAGGATACCGACGGTGCTGTGGTCGATGGAAAACTGGCTCAGGCGCAGTGCCTGTTCGCGGCCGTGGCGCTCGGCCAACGCTTCGCGCGCCTGCAACAAGCTGCGTTCCAGCTGGCGCTGCTCACGGCGCTGCCACAGCAAGGTGGCGATGGCACACAGCAACAGCAGCCCGAACAACAGCGCCAGGTTCTGCCAGAAACCCGCGCTCTCGCTCAGGCGCGGGTACTTGGGCTGCAGCCAGCGCTGGTGCAATTGCTCCAGCTGCTTGGCCGGCATCGCCTGCAGCCCGCGTTCGAGCACATCGGCCAACAGCGGCCAGTCACGCCGCGAACCGATCCGCAGCAGTTGCGGCAAGCCGATGTCACCGACCACGACGAGATCGCTGAACTCGCTTTCGCGCGACAGGCGGCTGAGCTGCGCTTCGTCGACCACAGCAAAGCTCGCCTGCGCCCCGAGCAGGGCTTGCAACGCCTGCCGCTCGTTGGGCACGCCTTGCAAGTTGAGGTGGGTGTAGTTACTGCGCAGGTAATCGGCCAGCGGGCTAGGCGTGCGCACCACTACCCGTTCGCTGGGCTCAAGCTTTTCCAGTTCGACCGCCACCGCGCCGCTGCGCGGCCCGACCACCAGCTGCGGCACGCGCATGTACGGATCGCTGAACAGCCACAGGCGCAGGCTGGCCGGGGTCTGCGTGAGGCCTGGGGCGAAGTCGATCTCACCAGCCTTGAGGGCGTGCTCAAGCGCTGCCTGGTCAGCGAAATTGCGCCAGGTCAGGTCCAGGCCGAGCGCCTGCGCCAGCCAGCTGACCAGTTCGACGTTGGCCCCATACAGCTGCTGCAGGCGCCGGTCGAACTGCGCATAAGGCGCCTGCAACACCAGGCCCACGCGCAGGCTGCGGTGCTCCTCCAGCCATTGTTGCTGAACCGACTCCAGCGCCACCGTCGGCACCGCAGCGGGCCGTGCCAGGGCGATCAAGGGCAGGCACAGGCAGCCGATAACCAACAGGCGACGCATTCGCTTCATCTATACGCTCGACTTGGCAAGCGCGACCACCAGCCGTGGCCGTCGCGGACAAATACTATTAGGCTGCCGGTATCATTCTGGCTTTGGGTTGATTCATGTTGACACTTTATCGCACGCAGCTGGCAATGATCTGCCTCAGCTCACTCCTGCCGCTGGCAGCCCAGGCGGCCGCTGCCGAACCGGCCGCTCCGGCCGATGCAGCCGCCGCCGCGCCGATTGTGCGCCCGGTGCTGCTCGAACGCAGCCAGGAAGACGCGCAAGCACTCGAGCGACGCGTGCCCAAGGCCGAGCAGCAGATGCTGCAGGCCGGCAGCGACAGCTTTCTGGCCCTGTGGAAGCCGGCCAACGACAGTAACCCGCAAGGCGCGCTGATCATCCTCCCCGGCGCCGGCGAGAACGCCGACTGGCCCAATACGGTCGGCCCGCTACGCAGTAAATTCCCCGATGCCGGCTGGCACAGCCTGAGCATCAGCCTGCCTGACCTGCTTGCCGACAGCCCGCAGGCGCGGGTCGAGGCAACACCAGCGGCGCCCGCCGAGAAAGCCAACGGCGAGGTTGCCGCCGTGCAGGACACCCCGGTCGATGCCAACGCCAATGTCGCCCAGGCCACCGCAGCCGACCCCGACACCGCGCAGAGCACCGATGCGGTCGACGCCAGCGAACAGAACGATCAGGCCGACGCCGAGCGTATCTTCGCCCGCCTGGACGCTGCCGTGGCCTACGCCCAAAGCCAGAAAGCGCGCAGCATCGTCCTGCTCGGCAACGGCAGTGGCGCCTACTGGGCAGCGCGTTACCTCAGCGAAAAGCAGCCGCCGCAGGTGCAGAAACTGGTGATGGTGGCGGCGCAGACGCCGGCGCGGGTCGAGCATGATCTGCTCAGCCTGACGACCACGCTGAAGGTGCCGGTTGCCGACCTGTATTTCGCCACCCGCAGCGCAGACCAGCGCGCCGCGCAGTTGCGCCTGCAGGCCAGCAAGCGTCAGCCAGGCAGCCAGTATCGGCAGCTGTCGCTGATCGCCATGCCCGGCAACAAGGCAGCAGAGCAGGAGCAACTGTTCCGCCGCGTGCGCGGCTGGCTCAGTCCGCAGCAATAAACCCTGGCCGTGGCTACAAACCGCGGCGCTTGCGCACCAGTGCGTAGGCCTGGTGCAGCTCGCGGGTGGTCTCGGTTGCCTGGCGCACCTGCGCCTCGCTGGCGCCGTTGCCAACCAGTTTGTCCGGGTGATGGCGGCTGAGCAGGCGCCGGTAGGCCTGCTTGACCTGATCGGCCTCGGTATCGGCGGCTACGCCGAGCAAACGCAGCGCGCCTGCGTAGGTCAAGGTACTGCCCTCGACCCCGGTTTTACGCGGCTCGTACTCAAGCGAAAGCGCCTGCGCCTCGCGCCGACTCAGGCCCAGCTGTTGCCCCCAGGCCAGCACCAGATCACGCTCATTGGCGCCGGCCCGGCCATCGGCCCAGACCATCCGCCAACAGGCGCGCAAGGTGCCTTCGGCAGCGTGCGGCTGTTGCTTGATGCGTTGCAGGTGATGGCTGAAGCGGTCCTTGCCAGCCTTGCCGCGATTGAACGCGGCAATCGCCCGCAACCGGGCCGGCTCGGCCAGCGCCAAGCGGGCCATCTCCTGACGCGCCTGCTGAATATGCCCAGGCGCCACCCGGCCGTCGCTTTTGGCCAAACGCCCAAGCAACACAAACAACAGCTCATCATCACGCAACGGCGGGCGCCCGCTCAGGCGCTCGCGACAGTCCGCCCAACCCTGCAGACGCAAACGCCGGTCCATGGCCTGACCCAGCAAGGCTCCCAGCAGTGCACCAGGAATACTGGCCACTGCAAAGCCTGCCCCGGCACCAATCACTGTGCTCGGCCACCACATGTCAGGCGCGCTCGCCGATCAGGCGTTCGACTTCGGCGAGCCGCTCGAGCGTACCGACATCGACCCAATGGCCCTGATGATGCTCGCCGCTGACCTGGCCCTGCGCCATCGCCGCACGCAGCAGCGGCGCAAGCTTGAACGCGCCCGCCTGGCAACCGGTGAACAACGCTGGGTCCAGTACCGACACCCCACTGAAAGTCAGCGTGCCTGGAGCATCGTCGCCATCGATCACCCGCTCACCTTGCAGGCGGAAATCGCCACGGCCGTGGTGCCCGGGGTTATCCACCAGCACCAGATGCGCCAACGCCTTGCTCGGCGCGCGCAAACGGCTGAAGTCGAAATCGGTCCAGACATCGCCGTTGACCAGAATGAACGGCGCATCACCGAGCAGCGGCAGCGCCTTGAAGATACCGCCGCCGGTTTCCAATGGCTCGCCCTCGGCCGAGTAGCGAATTCTCAGGCCGAACTGGCTGCCATCGCCGAGTTGGTCTTCGATCTGCTGGCCGAGCCACGCATGATTGATTACCACCTCGGTCACACCGGCAGCCGCCAGCGCGCGCAGGTGATACTCAATCAGCGGCTGGCCGGCGACCGGCACCAGCGGTTTCGGGGTGTGCAGGGTCAGGGGGCGCATGCGCTCGCCCTTGCCTGCGGCCAGAATCATCGCCTTCATCGGCCCGCCTGCAGTTGTGCGATCAAGATACCCAGTTCTGCCAGCTCCGGCCGGCGCGCGATCACTTCGTCTATATAAGCAAAGAAGCGTGGTACGTCGCTGAGGTAGCGCGGCTTGCCGTCGCGGTGGCAGATGCGCGCGAAAATACCGATGACCTTGAGGTGGCGCTGCACGCCCATCAGGTCACTGGCGCGGTGGAACGCCTCGAACTCAGCCTGCACCGGGATGCCGGCAACCCGCGCCTTCTCCCAGTAATCACCCAACCAGCCTTCAACCCGCGCTTGCGGCCAACTGAGGAAGGCGTCCTTGAACAGGCAGGTGATGTCATAGGTGACCGGGCCATAGACCGCATCCTGAAAATCCAGCACGCCAGGGTTGGGCGCACTTTGCATCAGGTTGCGCGGCATGTAGTCGCGGTGCACCAGCACTTTTGGCTGGGCCAGCGCGCTGTCGATCAACAGCTGGCTGACACGCTGCCAGCTGGCCTGCTGCTCGGCACTCAGGCTGACGCCCAGCTCGCGGCCCACATACCACTCAGGGAACAGCTCAAGCTCGCGGCGCAGCAAGGCATCGTCGTAGCTCGGCAGCGCTGCGTCCAACGGCAGCCGCTGCAAGGCCAGCAGGGCGTCGATGGCGTCGGCGAACAGGCCGTCGGCGTTGTCCGGGTTAATAATGTCCAGGTATGTCTGGTGGCCCAGATCGCCCAGCAGCAGGAAGCCTCGCGCCAGGTCTTGCGCATGAATGGTCGGCACGTGCACGCCGGCACTGGCCAACAAATTATCGATGGCAACAAACGGCGCGCAATTTTCCTGCGGCGGCGGCGCATCCATGACCACGAAACTGCGCTCGCCGGCCTGCCAGCGGAAGTAGCGGCGGAAGCTCGCGTCACTGCTAGCGGCGGTCAGCGTGCCTGCTGGCACGTCGCCCCAGGCGTTGCGTTGAAACAGGTTGAGCAGTTGTTCCTGGAGCCAGGCCTGGAGCAGTTCTAGACGAAGATCGTGTTCGGGCATTACAAGGGTCTCCGACGGCCCTAGCCGTCAAGCGGGTCATGCTTTATTATCCAGCATCTTTTTCAGACCATCGAGAGGCGTGCGGCCCCACACGCGGGCAGATGGCACGCAGGAAGCCCGGACTAATAAGATGGCATTGAAATCCCCCACGTTTCGTAGAAAGTTTCCGTTGCTGGTAACAGGCAGTTTGCTGGTACTGCAACCACTGGCCACCTCGTACGTGGTGGCAGCCGAGCAGTTTGACTGCCAAGTGTCCGCCTCCGGTGGTTGGGACTGCAAGCCCAAGACGCCAGCCAACAGCCTGCCACCACGCCCTGTGCATGATGGCGCGGCGCTCAGTTCGACCGGCGATGGCAAGGCTGAACAAGCCACCGTCGACGGCGAACCCGCGCCAATGCTGGTTACCGAGAGCAAGGGCCGCGGCCTGAAAACGCGCAGCGAAGACTACAGTCACCTCGACTGGGTCCCGCGCGACAAGCTCACGGCTGCCCAACTGGCCGAGACCGGTCCGTACTGCGCCGGTGCCTACATCGAGCCGACCCGCCCTGGCATGGATGACACCACGCCCAAGGACGAGTCGCCGACCTACATCAACGCCAAGGTCTCCAAGTACCAGCAGGAGCAGCAGATCGCTACCCTCGCCGGTGACGTGGTCATGCGCCAGGGCAGCATGCAGGTCGAGGCGGATGAAGCCAACCTTTACCAGGCCGAAAATCGTGGCGAGCTCAAGGGCAACGTCAAGATCCGTGACAACGGGTCGCTGGTAGTCGGTGATGCCGGGCAGATCCAGCTCGACACCGGTGAAGCCCAGGTCGACAACGCCGAATACGTGATGCACAAATCACGCATTCGCGGTAACGCCCTGTACGCCAAACGCGCCGAAAACGCCATCATTCGCCTCAAGGACGGTACCTATACCACCTGTGAGCCGAATAGCAACGCCTGGCAGCTGAAGGGCAACAACATTACCTTGAACCCGGCCACGGGCTTCGGTACTGCGACCAACGTCACCCTGCGGGTCAAGGATTTCCCGGTGTTCTACACACCGTACATCTACTTCCCGATCGATGACCGTCGCCAGTCCGGCTTCCTGCCGCCGTCGTTCAGCTCCAGCAGCGACACCGGCTTCATGCTGGTCACGCCGTACTACTTCAACCTGGCGCCGAACTACGACGCCACGTTGTACCCGCGCTACATGGCCAAACGCGGCATGATGGTCGAAGGCGAATTCCGCTACCTGACCAAGTCCAGCGAAGGTCAGTTCGGCGGCGCCTACCTGAACGACGAAAGCAACGACCGCGAGAAGCAGACCGACTATCAGAAAGATCGCTACATGATCAACTGGCAGCACCGCGGTGGTCTCGATGATCGCCTGATGGCAGAAGTCGACTACACCAAGATCAGCGATCCGTTCTACTACCAAGACTTGGAGTCGGAGCAGATTGGTGTCGAGTCCGGTGATGTGGTCAATCAGCAAGGTGCGCTCACCTACCGAGGTGACAGCTACGTTGCGCGCCTGAATGCACAGGCTTACGAACTGGCCACCATTTCGCAAATCACGCCGTACGACAAGCTGCCGCAGCTGACCATCAACGGCATGCTGCCGTACCATCCGGGCGGCTTCGATCTGTCTTATGACGCCGAGGCAGTGCGCTTTGATCGTGATTTGAAAGATGATTTCGTGCGTGACAAAGACGGCAACCCAGACACTTCGGTCGGCGGTATCGCTGGCCGTCGGCTGGATGAAAACGTCTTTGGTCTGGCGCGAGCCAACGGCACTCGCCTGAACGTCGCGCCGGCTATCAGCCTGCCCCTGGCTGCAAGTTACGGCTACGTCACACCGAAGCTGAAATACGTGTACACCCGTTACGATCTGGATCTGGACGGCAAGGGCAAGGCTGATCTGGCTGCGGCTTCTGATGAGACTCGCAATCTGCGTGGTGACTTCTCCAGCAGCCAGGATCGCGACATTCCCGTCTTCAGCGTCGACAGCGGCCTGTACTTCGACCGCAATACCCAGTGGTTCGGCAAGGACTACCGTCAGACTCTCGAGCCGCGTCTGTTCTATCTCTACGTTCCGTATGAAGATCAGAAAGACATTCCGGTGTTCGACTCAGGCGAGAGCTACTTCAACTACTCCTCGCTGTTCCGCGACAACCGCTTCACTGGCTCGGATCGGATTGGCGACGAGAACAAGCTGTCGCTGGGCGTGACCAACCGCTGGATCGAAGACAACGGCTTCGAGCGTCAGCGCGTCAGCGTCGGCCAAGCCCTTTACTTCGCCGATCGCAAGGTGCAAATGCCAGGCATCGACTGGCGCACCCGCCAGGACTCGAAATCGAACGTCTCGCCGTACGCATTCGAGTACATGTTCGCCTTCAACCGCGACTGGCGCCTGAATGCCGACTACAACTGGGACCCGGACACCCACAGCCCGCGTTCGGGTAGCGCGATGTTCCACTACCAGCCGGAAGATAATCCGAACAAGATCATCAACGCTGGCTACCGCTACCGCAACGACCTGGTCCGCTACGACTCGCTGACCGGCACCTGGCAGGTAGGCGGCGGCGACTACGGCACTCCGGGGCAGCCGAACTACGTCAAGGATTACTACAAGATCCAGCAGCACGACTTCTCGGTGATCTGGCCGATCGTGCCGCAATGGAACGCCATTGCGCGCTGGCAGCATGACTACAACCAGAACCGCACCCTGGAAGCCATGGGTGGGTTCGAGTACGACAACTGCTGCTGGAAGCTGCGTCTGATCAACCGTTACTGGATCGACTACGACGACTTCAGCCAGGCAATTCCGCAGAACGAAAAAGGCGACCACGGCATCTTCCTGCAAATCGTCCTGAAAGGGCTCGGTGGCGTCGTGGGCAACAAGGTCGAATCTTTCCTCGACCAAGGCATTCAAGGTTATCGTACTCGTGAAGACCAAGCTTATTGATCGTCTGCGCCCGCTGATGCTGGGCGCCGCACTGCTGACCGGCGTGGCGCATGCTGCGCCACAACCGCTGGACAGCGTGGTGGCCATCGTCGACAACGACGTGGTCATGAAGAGCCAACTGGACCAACGTGTACGCGAGGTCGAGCAGACCATCGCCAAGCGTGGCGGCGGCATGCCGCCAAAAGGCGCGCTGGACCAGCAAGTACTGGAGCGCCTGATCGTCGAAAACCTGCAATTGCAGATTGGCGAACGCTCGGGCATCCGCATTACCGACGAAGAGCTGAACCAGGCCATCGGCACCATTGCCCAGCGCAATGGCATGTCGCTGGAGCAGTTCCAGGCAGCGCTGCGTCGTGACGGCCTGTCGTTCGACGATGCTCGCGAGCAGGTCAAGCGCGAGATGATCATCAGCCGCGTGCGCCAGCGCCGGGTTGCCGAGCGGATTCAGGTGTCCGAGCAGGAAGTGAAAAACTTCCTCGCCTCCGACCAGGGCAAGATGCAGCTGTCGGAAGAGTTCCACCTTTCCAACATCCTCATCCCGACCCCGGAAGGCGCCAACTCGGCAGCGATCCAGGCGGCCGCTCAGCAAGCCGGCCAGGTCTACCAGCAGCTTAAGCAAGGCGCCGATTTCGCGCAGATGGCCATCGCCCGTTCGGCCAGCGAAAACGCCCTCGAAGGCGGCGACATGGGCTGGCGTAAAGCCGGTCAACTGCCACCTGAGTTCGCCAAGATGCTCAGCGGCCTCAGCAACGGCGAGATCGCCCAGCCGATTCGCATCCCCAACGGCTTCCTCATCCTGAAAATGGAAGAGAAGCGCGGTGGCAGCGAAAACGTCCTGCGCAATGAAGTGCACGTGCGCCATATCCTGATCAAGCCAAGCGAGATCCGCAGCGACGCGGCCACCGAGCAACTGGCCGAGAAGCTCTACGAGCGGATCAAGAACGGTCAAGACTTCGCCACCCTGGCCAAGAGCTTCTCGGAAGACCCGGGCTCGGCGCTCAACGGCGGCGACCTCAACTGGGTCGACCCGAACAGCCTGGTGCCTGAGTTCCGCGAAGAAATGGCCCGCGCCCAACAGGGTGAAGTGACTCGTCCGTTCCGTACCCAGTACGGCTGGCATGTGCTTGAAGTCATGGGCCGCCGCGCCACTGACAGCACCGACCAGGCCCGTGAACAGCAAGCCCTGAGCGTGTTGCGCAACCGTAAATACGACGAAGAGCTGCAAACCTGGCTGCGCCAGATCCGCGACGAAGCCTACGTTGAGATCAAGCTGCCTGGCGCCGACCAGGCCGCCCAGTGAAGCACCTGCGCTTCGCCGTTACTCCCGGCGAGCCGGCCGGCATAGGTCCCGACCTGTGCCTGCTGCTCGCCAGCGAAGCCCAGCCCCACCCCCTGATTGCCATCACCAGCCGTGACCTGCTCGCCGAGCGGGCCACCCAGCTGGGGTTGGCTGTCGACCTGCTGGCAGTCGCGCCGGGCAACTGGCCCGAGCAACCAGCACCGGCCGGCAGCCTGTATGTCTGGGATACACCGCTGGCGACAGCGGCTGTGGCCGGCCAGCTCGATCAGGCCAACGCCGCATTCGTGCTGCAGACCCTGACCCGCGCAGGCAACGGCTGCCTCGATGGCAGCTTTGCCGGGATGATCACCGCGCCGGTGCACAAGGGCGTGATCAACGAGAGCGGTATCCCATTTTCCGGACATACCGAGTTTCTCGCCGAACTGACTCACACCGCACAAGTGGTGATGATGCTCGCCACCGGCGACCTGCGCGTTGCCCTGGTAACCACCCATCTGCCGCTGCGCGAGATTGCCGACGCAATCACCGCTGAACGCCTCGAGCGGGTTACGCGCATCCTGCATGCCGACCTGCGCGACAAGTTCGGCATCGCCAACCCGCGCATCCTGGTCTGCGGGCTCAACCCGCATGCCGGCGAAGGCGGCCACCTGGGCCGCGAAGAAATCGACATCATCGAGCCTGTACTGCAGCGCCTGCGCAACGAAGGCATGGACCTGCGCGGCCCGCTGCCGGCCGATACCCTGTTTACCCCAAAATATCTGCAGCACTGCGACGCGGTGCTGGCGATGTACCACGACCAAGGCCTGCCTGTACTCAAGTACAAGGGCTTTGGCGCAGCGGTCAACGTCACCCTGGGCTTGCCGATCATCCGCACCTCGGTCGATCACGGCACCGCCCTGGACCTCGCCGGCAGCGGCCAGGTCGACACCGGCAGCCTGCGCGTCGCGCTACACACCGCCTATCAGATGGCCGAGAACCGCACATGAACGAGCAATACCAACACCGCGCGCGCAAGCGCTTCGGCCAGAACTTCCTGCATGACGCCGGCGTTATCCACCGCATCCTGCGTGCCATCCATGCCAAGCCCGGCGAGCACCTGCTGGAAATCGGCCCAGGCCAGGGCGCCCTCACCGAAGGCCTGCTGAGCAGCGGCGCGCAACTGGACGTTGTCGAGCTGGACAAGGACCTGGTGCCGATCCTGCAACACAAGTTCGCCGGCAACGACAATTTCCGTCTACATCAAGGCGATGCGCTGAAGTTCGACTTCAACCAGCTGGGTGTTCCTGCCGGCAGCCTGAAAGTAGTCGGCAACCTGCCGTACAACATCTCTACGCCGCTGATCTTCCACCTGCTCAGCCACGCCGGGCTGATCCGCGACATGCACTTCATGCTGCAAAAGGAAGTGGTCGAGCGCATGGCCGCAGGGCCTGGCGGCGGCGATTGGGGCCGGCTGTCGATCATGGTGCAGTACCACTGCCGGGTCGAACACCTATTCAACGTCGGCCCTGGCGCGTTCAACCCGCCGCCGAAGGTCGACTCGGCGATCGTGCGCCTGGTCCCGCATGAAGTCCTGCCGCACCCGGCCAAGGATCACCTGCTGCTCGAACGGGTCGTGCGCGAAGCCTTCAACCAGCGCCGCAAGACCCTGCGCAACACGCTCAAGGCCTTGCTCAGCAATGACCAGATCGAAGCCGCCGGCGTCGATGGCAGCCTGCGCCCCGAGCAGCTCGACCTGGCTGCGTTCGTGCGTCTGGCTGACAAGCTGGCCGAACAGAGCGCCGCGTAACAACGATACCGGCCTGGCCTGGGTGCAGCCATTTGCGCCCAGGCCGCTCCCCCCCTGAAGCACCTCCGCTGCGACACGACTGGCCTCCCGCCCCGCCGATAGCCTAGACTGCATGCACTGCCGTAATCGCGTGTTTGCTCAAGGCCATTGCATGTCCGACCCTCGATACCTGATCGACGTTAGCGTCGTCACCCGCTACCTCAAAGAACAGTCCGACCCCGACAACGAGCGCTTTGCGTTCGCCTACACCATTACCGTGCAGAACAGTGGCACGGTCGCAGCCAAGCTGATGTCACGGCACTGGCTGATCACCAATGGCAATGGCGAAGTCGAAGAAGTTCGCGGGGCCGGTGTGGTGGGCCAGCAACCGCTGATCGCGCCTGGGCAGAGCCACACCTACAGCAGCGGTGCGGTGATCAGCACCCACGTCGGTGCCATGCAGGGCAGCTATCAGATGTTCGCCGAAGACGGTAAGCGCTTCGATGCCACCATTGCCCCCTTCCGCCTGGCTGTACCTGGGTCGCTGCACTGATGGCTGTGTACGCCGTCGGTGATCTGCAAGGCTGCCTGCAGCCGCTCAAGTGCCTGCTCGAGCGCGTGCGCTTCAATCCAGCTGTCGACCGCTTGTGGCTGGTCGGTGACCTGGTCAACCGCGGCCCCGAATCGCTGGAAACACTGCGTTACCTGTACGCCATGCGCGATTCGCTGGTGTGCGTGCTGGGCAACCACGACCTGCACCTGCTGGCGGCCTGGCACAACGTCGAGCGCCTGAAAAAAAGCGACACCCTGCGCGAGATTCTCGAGGCGCCAGATGCCGATCAGTTGCTCGACTGGCTACGCCGGCAAAAACTGCTGCATTACGACGAGCAGCGCGGCGTTGCCCTGGTGCATGCCGGTATCCCACCTCAATGGACCCTGGGCAAAGCCCTTGAACTGGCTGCCGAGGTAGAGCAGGTACTGCGCGACGACACCCGACTCAAACTCTATCTGGACGGCATGTACGGCAACGAGCCGAACAAGTGGAGCAAGGACCTCAGCGGGGTCGATCGCCTGCGCGTGATCACCAACTACTTCACCCGCATGCGCTTCTGCACCGCCGCAGGCAAACTAGACCTGAAAAGCAAAGAAGGCCTGGACACTGCGCCCAAGGGCTACAAGCCCTGGTTCGCGCACAAAGACCGCCGCTCCCGGCATGTGCAGATCATCTTCGGCCACTGGGCCGCCCTCGAAGGGCAAGCCGACGCCCCTGGCGTAGTGGCGCTGGACACCGGCTGCGTGTGGGGCGGCGCGATGACCCTGTACAACGTCGACAGTGGCGAAATGCACCGCTGTGACTGCGCCGACGACGGGACCCCGCGCCCGCCGGTCAGTCAGCTAAACTCAACGATCAGCCCAGAAGGAACCTCGCCATGAGCGAATTCAAGCGCATCCCTCCCGAGCAGGCTCAGGCCCTGCGCGAGCAAGGTGCAGTCGTGGTCGACATCCGTGACCCGCAGGCCTACGCCGCTGGCCACATCGATGGCGCTCAGCACCTGGATAACCACTCGATCAGCGACTTCATCCGCGCGGCCGACCTAGACAAACCCACCGTCGTTGTCTGCTACCACGGCAACTCCAGCCAGAGCGCTGCCGCGTACCTGATTGGCCAGGGTTTCTCCGACGTCTACAGCCTCGATGGCGGCTTTGAACTGTGGCGCAATACCTACCCCGCCGAGACCGCCACCAGCTCCGCCGAATAAATTTTCACTTAGCCTGCAGCCCGCGCCCCGTGCGGGCTGCGCCAGACCTGACGAACGGTCGCGGCAAACTTCTCGGCCTAGCGCCCTTGCCCTTGCGCAGAACCAACTACTCTTAAGCTCAGGCCATCCAAAAAGGGGAGAGCCGGTACACCGGCGTGCGGGTCATCGGTAGCGCTTCAAGGGTGTTCTGGGGGGTACACAGCGGCCGGCGAAATCCGGCAGCTGCCAGCATCAACTGATTGATCCGGCGTCGGCTCCACGTATCGAGCGAGGTGACGTCATGAGTATTTTTAGCCACTTCCAACAACGTTTCGAGTCAACCCGTCAGGAAGAATTGACGCTGCAGGAATACCTGGAGCTGTGCAAGCAGGACCGCAGCGCGTACGCCTCGGCGGCCGAACGGCTGTTGCTGGCCATCGGTGAACCGGAGGTGATCGATACCTCCACCAACTCACGGCTGTCGCGCATCTTCTCCAACAAGGTGATCCGGCGCTATCCGGCCTTTGCCGACTTCCATGGCATGGAAGAGTGCATCGATCAGATAGTCTCCTACTTCCGCCATGCTGCGCAGGGTTTGGAAGAGAAGAAACAGATCCTTTATTTGCTCGGTCCGGTAGGTGGCGGCAAGTCGTCGCTGGCCGAGAAGCTCAAGCAACTGATCGAAAAAGTACCGTTCTATGCGATCAAGGGCTCGCCGGTCTTCGAGTCGCCGCTGGGTCTGTTCAATGCGACAGAAGACGGCGCCATTCTCGAAGAAGACTTCGGCATCCCACGGCGTTATCTGAACACCATCATGTCGCCCTGGGCGACCAAGCGGCTGGCTGAGTTCGGGGGCGACATCAGCCAGTTCAAGGTGGTCAAGCTGTACCCGTCGATCCTCAATCAGATCGCCGTGGCCAAGACCGAACCCGGTGACGAAAACAACCAGGACATCTCGGCACTGGTCGGCAAGGTGGATATCCGCAAGCTCGAAGAATTCCCGCAGAACGACGCCGACGCCTACAGCTACTCGGGCGCATTGTGCCGGGCCAACCAGGGCCTGATGGAATTCGTCGAGATGTTCAAGGCGCCGATCAAGGTCCTGCACCCACTGCTGACAGCTACTCAGGAAGGTAACTACAACAGTACCGAAGGCCTGGGGGCGATCCCCTACTCCGGGATTCTGCTGGCTCACTCCAACGAATCGGAGTGGCACACCTTCCGTAACAACAAGAACAACGAAGCGTTCATCGACCGGATCTACATCGTCAAGGTGCCGTACTGCCTGCGCGTCAGTGACGAGATCAAGATCTACGACAAGCTGCTGTTCAACAGCTCGCTGGCCAAGGCGCATTGCGCGCCCGATACCTTGAAGATGCTGGCCCAGTTCACTGTGCTGTCGCGCCTCAAGGAGCCGGAAAACTCCAACATCTACTCGAAGATGCGCGTCTACGACGGCGAGAACCTCAAGGACACCGATCCAAAAGCCAAGTCGATCCAGGAGTACCGCGATTCGGCCGGTGTCGACGAGGGCATGAACGGTCTGTCGACCCGCTTCGCGTTCAAGATCCTGTCCAAGGTGTTCAACTTCGACGCCCACGAGGTAGCGGCCAACCCGGTGCACCTGCTGTATGTACTGGAGCAGCAGATCGAGCAGGAGCAATTCCCGGCCGAGGTGCGTGAACGCTATCTGCGCTTCCTCAAAGAGTACCTGGCACCGCGCTACATCGAGTTCATCGGCAAGGAAATCCAGACCGCCTACCTCGAGTCCTACAGCGAGTACGGCCAGAACATCTTCGACCGTTATGTGCTGTACGCAGACTTCTGGATTCAGGACCAGGAGTACCGCGACCCGGAAACCGGCGAAATCCTCAACCGGATTGCCCTCAACGAGGAGCTGGAGAAGATCGAGAAACCGGCCGGCATCAGCAATCCGAAGGACTTCCGCAACGAGATCGTCAACTTCGTGTTGCGTGCCCGCGCCAACAACAACGGCAAGAACCCAACCTGGCTCAGCTACGAAAAACTGCGGGTGGTGATCGAGAAGAAAATGTTCTCCAACACCGAAGACCTGCTGCCGGTCATCAGCTTTAACGCCAAGGCCAGCAAAGAGGACCAGCAGAAGCACAACGACTTCGTCACTCGGATGGTGGAGCGTGGCTACACCGACAAGCAGGTGCGCCTGCTTTCGGAATGGTACCTGCGGGTCAGGAAATCGCAGTAAGCGGCTAGCTAGACGGCCCAGACCGCACGCTGTGCAGCGCACCGTTTCGACGTTGCGCCACAGCCTGCGGTACTGGTGGTGGCTGTTTCGTGCAGCGTCAAGCCTGCAGCTGTTGTCAGCGGAGAGACCATGAGCTACGTAATCGACCGACGCCTGAACGGCAAGAACAAGAGCACGGTCAACCGCCAGCGTTTTCTGCGCCGGTACCGTGACCACATCAAGAAGGCCGTCGAAGAGGCGGTGAGTCGTCGTTCCATCATGGACATGGAGCACGGCGAGCAGATCAGCATCCCCGGGCGTGATATCGACGAACCGGTGCTTCATCATGGCCGCGGCGGCAAGCAGACCGTGGTCCATCCAGGCAACAAGGAATTCACCGCCGGTGAACACATCGCGCGGCCGCAAGGCGGCGCCGGCGGTGGCGGCGGACGTGGCAAAGCGGGTAATTCCGGCGATGGCATGGACGACTTCGTATTCCAGATCACTCAGGAAGAGTTTCTCGAGTTCATGTTCGAGGACCTCGAGCTACCCAACCTGGTCAAACGCCAGCTGACCGGCACCGAGACTTACAAGACTGTCCGCGCCGGGATCAGCAACGAAGGCAACCCGGCACGCATCAACATCATCCGCACCCTGCGCTCGGCTCATGCCCGGCGCATCGCCCTGACCGGTAGCAGCCGCGCCCTGTTGCGTGAGGCCAAGGCGGAGCTGGCACGACTGAAAGTCGAAGAACCAGACAATTTCACCGACATCCAGGCAGTCGAAGCCGAAATCCAGCGGCTGAGCGCACGCATCAACCGCCTGCCCTTCCTCGACACCTTCGACCTCAAGTACAACCTGCTGGTCAAGCAACCCAGTCCCAGCTCCAAGGCGGTGATGTTCTGCCTGATGGACGTGTCCGGCTCGATGACCCAGGCCACCAAGGACATCGCCAAGCGCTTCTTCATCCTGTTGTATCTGTTTCTCAAGCGTAACTACGACCGCATCGACGTAGTGTTCATACGTCACCACACCAGTGCCCGCGAAGTCGACGAAGAAGAGTTCTTCTATTCGCGCGAAACCGGCGGCACCATCGTCTCCAGTGCGCTCAAACTGATGCAGGAGATCATGGCCGAACGGTATCCGACCAACGACTGGAACATCTACGCTGCGCAAGCTTCGGACGGGGACAACTGGAACGACGATTCGCCGATCTGCCGCGAGATCCTCTCCAAGCAGATCATGCCGCATGTGCAGTACTACACTTACGTTGAAATTACCCCACGTGAGCACCAGGCGCTGTGGTACGAGTACGAGCGCATCGGCGATTCGTTCCCGGATACCTTTGCCCAGCAGCAGTTGGTCTCGGCCGGTGATATCTATCCGGTCTTCCGTGAACTCTTCCAGCGCAGGTTAGCCACATGACCGCCAGAGCACAGAGACGCCAACCGATTTCCACCGGGTCCGAGTGGACGTTCGACCTGATCCAGACCTACGACCGCGAAATCGGTCGGCTGGCCGAGCGTTACGCGCTGGACACTTACCCCAACCAGATCGAGGTCATCACTGCCGAACAGATGATGGATGCCTATGCCTCGATCGGCATGCCGCTCGGTTACCACCACTGGTCCTACGGCAAGCAGTTCCTCAGCACCGAGAAGTCCTACAGCCGGGGGCAGATGGGCCTCGCTTACGAGATCGTGATCAACTCCGATCCGTGCATCGCCTACCTGATGGAAGAAAACACCATGTGCATGCAGGCACTGGTGATTGCTCACGCCTGCTACGGCCACAACAGCTTCTTCAAGGGCAACTACCTGTTCCGCACCTGGACCGATGCCAGCTCGATCATCGATTACCTGGTGTTCGCCAAGCAGTACATCGCCCAGTGTGAAGAGCGCCATGGCATCGACGCAGTGGAGGACCTGATCGACTCCTGCCACGCCTTGATGAATTACGGCGTGGACCGCTACAAACGCCCCTACCCGATTTCCGCCGAGGAAGAGCGCCGCCGGCAAAAGGACCGTGAAGAACACCTGCAACGCCAGATCAACGACTTGTGGCGGACCATCCCCAAAGGCGCCGACAAGGGCAACGACCGCGACGACGCGCGCTTCCCGGCCGAACCGCAGGAGAACATCCTCTATTTCATCGAGAAACACGCCCCATTGCTTGAGCCTTGGCAGCGTGAAGTGGTGCGCATCGTGCGCAAGATTGCCCAGTACTTCTATCCACAGCGCCAGACCCAGGTGATGAACGAAGGCTGGGCAACCTTCTGGCACTACACCTTGATGAATGACCTCTACGACGAAGGCCTGGTTACTGAAGGCTTCATGATGGAGTTTTTGCAGTCGCACACCAGCGTGGTGTTCCAGCCCGGCTTCGACAGCCCTTACTACAGTGGCATTAACCCCTACGCCCTGGGCTTTGCCATGTACGTCGATATTCGGCGTATGTGTGAACACCCAACCGATGAAGATCGCCGCTGGTTCCCTGAAATCGCCGGCAGCGATTGGTTGTCTACCATCAAGTTCGCCATGAGCAGTTTCAAGGATGAGAGCTTCATTCTGCAGTACCTGTCACCCAAGGTAATCCGCGACCTGAAGCTGTTCAGCATCCTTGACGACGACCAGCGTGATGACCTGCTGGTGCCTGCAATCCACGACGAAGACGGCTACCGCACCATCCGCGAACAACTGGCATCGCAGTACAACCTCGGCAACCGCGAACCGGACGTGCAGATCTGGAGCATCGACCGCCGCGGCGACCGCTCGCTGACCCTGCGCCACCAGCAGCACAACCGCAAACCACTGGGCGACTCCACCGAAGAAGTCCTCAAGCACCTGCACCGTTTGTGGGGCTTCGATATCCATCTGGAAACCGTGCAAGGTGACCAGATCATGAAGACCCATCACATGCCGCCACGGGGCGAACACGGCGACCCCGGCGACTACGGCCGGATGGACCTGGCGGTGATCCACCACCTCTAGCCCAGCCACCGCCATTGCTGTCGACAGGGTATCCTGTCGCCAGCAATGGAGGTTCTACATGCAGATTTACAAAGTCGGCGGCGCCGTGCGCGACCGCCTGCTCGGCTTGCCGGTAAGCGATGTCGACTGGCTGGTGGTGGGTGCAACGGCCGAGCAGATGCAAGCGCTGGGCTATCGCCCGGTCGGTGCTGATTTCCCGGTCTTCATCCACCCGAAAACCGGCGAGGAGTACGCACTTGCGCGCACCGAACGCAAGAGCGGACGCGGCTATGGCGGCTTTACCTTTCACGCCAGCCCCGAAGTTACGCTCGAAGAAGACCTGATCCGCCGCGATCTGACCATCAATGCCATGGCCGAAGACCTGCAGGGCAACCTATACGATCCCTACAACGGCCAGAGTGACCTCGAACAGCGCATCCTGCGCCATGTATCCCCGGCGTTCGCCGAAGATCCCCTGCGCGTGCTGCGGGTTGCGCGGTTCGCTGCGCGCTATGCCGCTTTGGGCTTCACGGTGGCCGCCCAGACGCTTGAGCTGATGCGCCAGATCACCGAGTCCGGTGAACTGCAGGCGCTGACTGCCGAACGCAGCTGGAAGGAGATCGAACGGGCCCTGATGGAAGATCAGCCACAGGTATTCATTGAAGTACTGCGGGCCTGCGGCGCGCTCAAAGAGCTACTACCCGAGCTGGATTCGCTGTTTGCCACGCCAAGTGAACGCGGCCAGGCCACCTTGGCCGTATTGGCCCACGCCGCAGCCCATGAACAGCCACTGCACGTACGCTGGGCCTGTCTGACCCATGATCTGCGTGCAGCCATCAAAGGCGTCGGCCAGCGCTTCAAGGCACCCCGCGAGTGCCAGGAACTCGCCTGCCTGGTAGGCGAATGGCAGCATCACTACCAGCAGGCAGCAGCGCTGGATGCCAGCACGTTGCTGAATATTTTGCAGAAGTTCGACATCTATCGCCGTCCGCAGCGCCTGGAAGACTTCATCGCAGTCTGCGAGATGATTGCCCATGGACACTCGCTGCATGACTGCTCGCAGAGTGCCTACCTGCGCGGAGCAGCTGCAGCCGCGAAAGCCGTAGAAGTGAAGGATCTGGTCCAGCAAGGCCTGACCGGGCAAGCGCTGGGCGAGGCGGTCAAAGCCCAGCGATTGTCGGCACTGGAAGCCTACACCCAGCGCTGAATGCCGCTGTGACTGCGGCTCAGGTCCGGGTCAACTGCAAGCCGCGCCATTCGAACGGCACGGGTGCCAATATCTGATCGATGTTGGCGTCCTGCCACAGCTGGGCCATGCGCTTGCCCTCGCCGGGATGGATCAGCTGCGGCGCGATCTGCGACAACGGCAGCAGCACAAAGGCGTTTTTCAGAATCTCCGCCCGCGGCAATTCCAGGCCATCGAAGCTACCGTGCAGATCGTCATACATCAGCACATCGATATCCAGCGGCAAGCCCTTGCGCTCAGGCGCGTAGCGGCCGTTTTCCGCCTCGATCAACTTCAGCCGACGGTCCAGCTCGAGCAGCGGCAGGTCGGTTTGCCCGGTCACCACCAGGTTGTAGAACGGACCACTCTTGATCCCCACCGCCTGGCTTTCGAATACTGCCGAGCAACGCATGTCGCCGAGAAAGCTGGCCAGCGCGTCGAGCCCCGCACACAAGTGCCGCTCGCGCTCAACATTGCTGCCCAGCCCCAGATATACCGTGCTCAGAGACATCCGCGCTCGATCTCCACGCCAACACCACCACGGGCCGCCGGCACCGCGCCCGGCTTGGTCAGTTTCAGGCGTATCCAGGGGATATTGAATTCGGCCATCAACAGCGCGACCAGGCGCTCGGCGAAGGTTTCTACCAGTTCGAACCGCGCCTGTTCGGCAAAGGCCTGAATGCGCGCCGTGATGGTGGCGTAGCACAGGGCCAGGTTGAGGTCGTCAGTGGCGGCCGCAGGGCGGTTGTCCCACGCCAGACTCAGGTCCAGGCGCAGGCACTGGCGAATCTCCCGCTCCCAGTCGTAGGCGCCGATTACCGTATCGACTTCCAGGCCTTCGATGAACACTCTGTCCAAGCACTTCTCTCCACAGCACGACAAGGGCGACTGGCGCCGTTAGAATCAAGGCGTCCTCGCCCGGAATAGTTAGCATGTTTTGGTTATTGGCGATGCTCGCCTACCTGCTTGGCTCGCTGTCCTTTGCCATTGTTCTGAGCCGCCTCAGCGGTAACCCCGACCCTCGCTCAAGCGGTTCGGGCAATGCCGGGGCGACCAACATGCTGCGCCTGGCTGGGCGCAAGATGGCGATCCTGACCCTGCTGGGCGACCTGTGCAAGGGCATCGTGCCCGTGCTGCTGGCCGAGCAAGCCGGGCTGGGCCTGCAACAGCAAGCCTGGATCGGCCTGTGCGCGGTCATCGGCCACCTGTTCCCGGTGTACTTTCGCTTCCGTGGCGGCAAGGGCGTAGCCACTGCCGCCGGCGTGCTCCTGGCCCTGTACATTCCAGCTGCCTTGCTGGCTATCACGGCCTGGCTGGTGACCTTCTACCTGACCCGCACCAGCTCGCTTGCCGCATTGATCGCCACTCCGCTGACCCTGCCATTGCTGGCCTGGCGCGAGCCGGCGGCACTGCTGCCGATGAGTGTGCTGACGCTACTCATCGTCTGGCGCCATCGGCGCAACCTGCGCGACCTGTTCGCTGGCCGCGAACGGCATTTCTGACGCCGCCCCAACCCTTAAAAAAACCGATCAGATCGGTGGCAACTGCTCCATCGGCCAGCGCGCCTGCACGCTGATCGCCAGATCCTGCTGCTGCCCGGCCAGCAAACGCTGACAACCGGCATAGGCGATCATCGCGCCGTTGTCAGTGCAAAAGCGCGGACGCGCGTAGTAAACATTGCCCTTGATCGTTGCCAGCATGCCTTCCAGCGATGCGCGCAACGCGGTATTGGCACTGACCCCGCCGGCAATCACCAGGCGCTTGAGGCCGGTCTGCTGCAGGGCGCGCTTGCACTTGATGGTCAGAGTGTCGACTACCGCCTGCTGGAACGCCAGCGACACGTCGCAACGGGTTTGCTCGGTGTCGTCACCGGCATCACGGCACTTGTTCCAGGTGTTCAGCGCCGAGGTCTTGAGGCCACTGAAGCTGAATTCCAGCCCAGGGCGGTCGGTCATCGGCCGCGGGAACGTGAAGCGCCCCGGCACACCCTGCTCGGCCAGGCGGGCGATTTCCGGGCCGCCGGGGTAATTCAGGCCGATCAGCTTGGCAGTCTTGTCGAAGGCCTCGCCGGCGGCGTCGTCCAGGCTCTCGCCGAGCAACTGGTACTGGCCGATGCCATCGACCCGAACCAGCTGCGTATGGCCGCCGGACACCAACAAAGCGACGAACGGGAACTGCGGCGGCTGCTCTTCGAGCATCGGCGCGAGCAGGTGACCCTCCATGTGATGCACGCCGATTGCCGGGATATCCCAAGCAAATGCCATCGACTGAGCGCAGGAGGCGCCCACCAGCAGCGCACCGACCAGGCCCGGGCCTGCGGTGTAGGCGATTGCGTCGATATCGCTGGCCACTGCACCGGCATCCGCCAGCACTTCGCGGATCAACGGCAACATGCGCTTGACGTGATCGCGCGAGGCGAGCTCGGGCACAACGCCGCCGTAGGCACGGTGCAGGTCGATTTGACTGAACAGTGCATCAGCGAGCAAACCGCGTTCACTGTCGTATAATGCGACGCCGGTTTCATCGCAGGATGTTTCCAATCCCAGTACTAGCATGGGTCTGTGCCTTGTTTAGGCTGAATTCGAAGGCGCGCATGATAGTCCCCGTGCCCAGTGCCGACCAGCGGTTTTCGATCAGAGGCTTTGCATTCCGGTCAGCTTAGCGTTAACATCCGCAACCCTTGAAAACCGACGTTCTCCAGCGCATCTTTATTTTTGTCAGGAGCACGTCTACCCCGGTAACGAACGAAGGTAGCCCTGGATGCCAGCCGTCAAAGTAAAAGAGAACGAACCCTTCGACGTAGCTCTGCGTCGTTTTAAGCGCTCCTGCGAAAAAGCCGGTGTACTGGCTGAAGTGCGTAGCCGCGAGTTTTACGAAAAGCCAACTTCCGAGCGTAAGCGCAAGGCTGCTGCTGCAGTCAAGCGTCACGCGAAGAAAGTGCAGCGCGAACAGCGCCGCGCCGTTCGCCTGTACTAATACAGACGTTCGTCGCAAAGCTTCTGCCCTGCCCGGCTAACCCCGGGCAGTTGGCAGCAGCAGCTTCAAACCTCAGGCGCGAGCCCGAGGCGCCAGCTACCTAGAGCAGCCGGCAACCGTAACACACGTCAGAACTGGTCCTCGCGACCAGGCGTGCCGTCCCTGTCTGACGAGCCCTTGTGGCTGGCGACGCGCACACTCCCCTCGCTTGACCCTCACTGCATCGCACCGCACCCATCATTCCCGCACCCTTGCGTTAGCGATTAGACTTGCCGACTGCACGATGACGAGACTGCCATGGCCGGGCTGATTCCCCAGAGCTTTATTGACGACCTGCTTAACCGCACCGACATAGTCGACGTGGTGAGTTCGCGCGTCCAGCTGAAAAAAACCGGCAAGAACTACTCTGCCTGCTGCCCGTTCCACAAAGAAAAATCGCCGTCGTTCACGGTCAGCCCCGACAAGCAGTTCTATTACTGCTTCGGCTGCGGCGCCGGCGGTAACGCGCTCGGCTTCGTCATGGACCACGACAACCTGGACTTCCCCCAGGCCGTCGAAGACCTCGCCCGCAGTGCCGGCATGGAAGTCCCGCGCGAAGAAGGCCGGCGTGGCAACAAGCCACGTCAACCGACCGACTCGCCGCTGTACCCTTTGCTGGAAGCTGCCGCCGAATACTACCGCCAGGCGCTGCGCAGCCATCAGACGCGCAAGGCGGCCGTTGATTACCTAAAGGGTCGTGGCTTGTCCGGCGAAATCGCCCGTGATTTCAGCCTGGGCTTCGCCCCGCCCGGCTGGGACAACCTGATGAAGCACCTGGGTGCCGACAGCCTGCAGCAAAAGGTCATGATCGATGCCGGCCTGCTGATCGAGAATGCCGAAAGTGGCAAGCGCTACGACCGCTTCCGCGACCGGGTGATGTTCCCGATCCGCGACAGCCGTGGCCGGATCATCGCCTTTGGCGGCCGCGTGCTGGGTGACGACAAGCCCAAGTACCTGAACTCGCCGGAGACCCCGGTATTTCACAAAGGCCAGGAGCTGTACGGCCTGTATGAAGCGCGCAAGCACAACCGCAGCCTCGACGAAATCATCGTCGTCGAAGGCTACATGGATGTCATCGCCCTGGCTCAGCAAGGCCTGCGCAATGCCGTAGCGACCCTCGGCACTGCCACCAGCGAAGAGCACCTCAAGCGCCTGTTCCGGGTAGTGCCCAGCGTGCTGTTCTGCTTTGACGGCGATCAGGCCGGTCGCAAGGCAGCCTGGCGTGCACTGGAGTCGACGCTGTCGAGCCTGCAGGACGGTCGCCGCGCACGCTTTCTGTTCCTGCCCGAAGGCGAAGACCCGGACAGCCTGGTCCGTGCCGAAGGCACCGACGCGTTCCGCGCGCGCATCATTCAGCATGCACAACCGCTGGCGGATTACTTTTTCGAGCAATTGAGCAACGAAGCCGATCCTCGCTCACTGGAAGGCAAGGCGCACATGGCGACCCTGGCTGCACCGCTGATCGAAAAAGTCCCCGGCGCCAACCTGCGCCAATTGATGCGCAACCGCCTCAAGGAAATCACCGGGCTGGATACTCAGCAGGTCGAGCAACTGACGCAGAACGCGCCAGCGGCCAGCGTGCCCGATTACGACCCAGGCTTCGACTACGACGCCATGGCCAGCTACACCCCCGACTATGCCGACGCGCACCAGCCCGACTACGGCGCGCAGCAAGAGCAGCGGCCATGGACGCCGAACAAAGGTGCTGGCAAAAAGCAGTGGGAGAAGAAACCCTGGGACAAGAAAGGCGGCAAACCCTGGCAACGGGATGGCCAGCGCGAGGCGCCGCCACGGGTGCCGGCGCCGGTCGAACCGCCAACGCTGTCGGCCTTGCGCACCCTGCTGCATTACCCGCTGCTGGCTGGCAAGGTCGAAGACGCCAGCCATTTCGCCGATGAAGAGCATGTGTACAACCAGCTGCTGATTTCGCTGATCGAAGCTGCACAGAAGAATCCTAAGCTAAGCTCAATGCAACTGATTGCACGCTGGCACGGCACTGACCAGGGGCGTTTATTGCGCGCCTTGGCAGAAAAGGAATGGCTGATCGATGCCGATAACCTTGAACAACAGTTTTTCGACACCATTACTAGCTTATCCGCCCGCCAACGCGAGCGCAGCCTGGAACATCTGATGCGCAAAGCGCGTCAAAGTGACTTGAGTCCAGAGGAAAAATCTCAGCTTTTGGCCCTGCTGAGCCGCAAAGTTCCTGCACAAAACCCGACCTCATCTGGCGCGTGAGGCCGTTATTCGGGTATAATCCTCGGCTTGTTTTTTTGCCCGCCAAGACCTTCAGTGGATAGGGTGTTATGTCCGGAAAAGCGCAACAGCAATCTCGTATCAAAGAGTTGATCACCCGCGGTCGTGAGCAGGGCTACCTGACTTACGCGGAGGTCAACGACCATCTGCCTGAGGATATTTCAGATCCAGAGCAGGTGGAAGACATCATCCGCATGATCAACGACATGGGGATCAACGTATTCGAGACTGCTCCGGATGCGGATGCCCTGTTGTTGGCGGAAGCCGACACTGATGAGGCCGCAGCCGAAGAAGCCGCCGCAGCACTGGCTGCTGTCGAGACCGATATCGGCCGCACGACCGACCCGGTGCGCATGTACATGCGCGAAATGGGTACTGTCGAGCTGCTGACCCGCGAAGGCGAGATCGAAATCGCCAAGCGGATCGAGGAAGGCATTCGTGAGGTCATGGGGGCTATCTCCCATTTCCCGGGTACTGTCGACTACATCCTCGGCGAATACACCCGCGTCACCACCGAAGGTGGTCGCCTGTCCGACGTATTCAGCGGTTACATCGACCCTGACGACAATATCGCCACGCCGTCCGAAGAAGCCCCGCAGCTAGGCGCCAAAAACGCCGCTGCAGCCAAGGACGACGAGGAAGAGGACGAAGAGAAAGACGACAGCGAGGAAGAGGAAGAGACCGAAAGTGGTCCCGACCCAGTCCTCGCCCAGCAGCGCTTCGGCGCCGTGTCCGATCAGCTCGCGATTACCCTCAAAGTGCTCAAGAAGCACGGACGCAGCCATGCCGAAAGCATTGGCGCGATGCAGGTTCTGGCCGAGCTGTTCATGCCGATCAAGCTGGTGCCCAAGCAGTTCGAGGTGCTCGTCGAGCGCGTTCGTGGTGCCTTGGACCGTCTGCGTCAGCAAGAACGCGCCATCATGCAGCTGTGCGTACGTGATGCGCGCATGCCGCGTGCCGACTTCCTGCGCCTGTTCCCGGGCAACGAAGTCGACCAGACCTGGAGCGGTGACCTCTCCAAGCGCAGCACCAAGTGGGCTGCAGCGCTGGGCGAAAAGAACGATGCCATCGTCGCCTGCCAGCAGAAGCTGGTAGACCTTGAAAACGAAACCGGTCTGACCGTTGCCGAAATCAAGGACATCAACCGTCGCATGTCGATCGGCGAGGCCAAGGCCCGTCGCGCCAAGAAAGAGATGGTCGAGGCCAACCTGCGTCTGGTGATTTCGATCGCCAAGAAGTACACCAACCGTGGCCTGCAATTCCTCGACCTGATCCAGGAAGGCAACATCGGCTTGATGAAGGCGGTCGACAAGTTCGAATACCGTCGTGGTTACAAGTTCTCGACGTACGCCACCTGGTGGATTCGTCAGGCCATCACCCGCTCGATCGCCGACCAGGCACGCACCATCCGTATTCCGGTGCATATGATCGAGACGATCAACAAGCTCAACCGTATTTCCCGGCAGATGCTGCAGGAAATGGGTCGCGAACCGACCCCGGAAGAGCTTGGCGAGCGTATGGAGATGCCTGAGGACAAGATCCGCAAGGTGCTGAAAATCGCCAAAGAGCCAATCTCCATGGAGACGCCGATTGGTGATGACGAAGATTCGCACCTGGGTGACTTCATCGAAGACTCGACCATGCAGTCGCCAATCGATGTAGCTACCGTCGAGAGCCTCAAGGAAGCGACTCGCGATGTTCTGGGCGGCCTGACCGCACGCGAAGCCAAAGTGCTGCGCATGCGTTTCGGTATCGACATGAACACCGACCACACCCTTGAAGAGGTCGGCAAACAATTCGACGTAACCCGTGAGCGGATTCGTCAGATTGAAGCCAAGGCGCTGCGCAAGTTGCGCCACCCGACCAGAAGCGAGCATCTACGCTCCTTCCTCGACGAGTGATGACAAACCCCGGCCCAGGCCGGGGTTTTTCTTGGCCATCGAAAAAGTGCCAGCACTGACCGCGCAGTTGCCGGGGCAATCCCGCCAGCTGTTGAATTCCTGCCGAAGTTAATCGTCTTACCCTCACACCCCGCAGCAATGCACGGCTACACTCGAATTCAGACTATCTGCCTAGAGGCTGCTATGCCGAAAATGCCGGCCCTACTGTTGCTGATCCTGTTTTACTGGAGCGCAACGGCCGGCGCCCTGACCCTGACCGAAGACGAGCAAGCCTGGCTCAGCGCCCATCCACAGCTGCGCCTGGGCGTGGACGCATCCTGGCCCCCGTTCGAGTTTCGCGATCAGGAGGGCCTCTACCAGGGACTGGCCGCCGATTACATCAATGTGATCCAGGAGCGTCTTGGCGTCACCCTCAAGCCGACCGAGCCAAAAACCTGGAGCGAGGTGCTTGAGCTTGCCCGCAACAATCAACTCGATCTGCTGCCGGGCGTGATGTCGACCCCGGAACGGCAGAACTACCTATCCTTCACCCGCCCATACCTGGACTTCCCGATCGTTATTCTGGCCCATGAGGGCGGTCGCCAACCGCGCACCATCAAGGATCTGTACGGGCTGAAGATCGCGGTGGTGGAAAACTACGCGCCCCATGAACTGCTGCGCACCCACCACCCCGACCTCAATCTGGTCGCCCTGCCCAATGTCAGCTCGGCCCTGCAAGCCTTGGCGACCGACGAAGTGGACGCCGTGGTCGGTGACCTTGCTTCGAGCATCTGGAGCCTGCGCGAGCTCAAGCTCGATGGCCTCTACGTCAGCGGCGAAACACCCTATCGCTACCAGTTGGCAATGGGCGTACCCCGGGACAACAAGCAACTGGTGGCCATCCTCGATAAAGTCATCGCCGATATGAGCAGCGATGAAGTCAATGACATCCAGCAGCGCTGGGTCGGTAACGTCGTCGATCAGCGGAGCTTCTGGCACGACATGCTGCTCTATGGCCTGCCGACAGTTGTGCTGCTGATGCTGGTTCTCGCTGCCGTCATCCGCATCAATCGCCGGCTCAGCTCGGAAATATCCCGGCGCATAGCGCTTGAACAGGAACTGCGCAGCAGCGAATACCATTACCGCAGCCTGGTCGAAAGCCTGTCGGCGGTCGCATGGGAAGCCGACGCCAACGATTTCACCTACAGCTACGTCTCGCCCCACGCCGAAGACCTGCTCGGTTACAGCCTGGGAGACTGGCTCAGACCCGGTTTCTGGAGCAGCATCGTGCATCCCGAGGACGCGCTCTGGGCCAAGGCTTACTGCGACAGCGAAACTGCCGCCGGCCGCGATCACAGCCTCGACTACCGCGTGATCCGCGCCGATGGTCATACGCTGTGGGTGCGCGATATCGTCAGCATGATTGAGCAGGGCCAGCGCTCGGTGATGCGCGGCCTGATGATCGATATCAGCGAGACCAAGCGTACCGAGCATGCCTTGCGTCTGTCCGAGCAGAAGTTTGCTTCGGTGTTCCAGCAATGCCCGGATATCCTCCTGATTGCTCGGCACAGCGATGGCTGCCTGCTTGAGGTCAACGAAGCATTCGAGGAGCAGATCGGCCTCGGCCCCAATCAGGTAATCGGCCGCACCGCTACCGAGCTTGGCCTGTGGGGCGTCAGCGGCAGCGGCCCGAGCGTACTGGAACGCTTGCACCTGGGTGGTATTCGCAACCTCGAGATGAGCTTCCGGCGCAGTAACGGCGAGTTGTTCACCGGCCTCACCTCGGCCGAGACCTTCGACCTCGACGGCACCCCGGCGCTGGTCGTGGCCGTACGCGACATCAGCCAGCTGAAGGAAACCCAGCAGCGCCTGCAGATATCCGAAGAGAAATTCGCCAAGGCCTTCCACGCCTCGCCCGACGGCTTGCTGCTGTCCAGGCAGAGCGACGGCCTGCTGCTCGAGGTCAACGAAGGCTTCTGCCGCCTGACCGGCTACAACCTTGACCCGCGCCTTGACCAAACCTCGCTGGACCTGGGCATCTGGGTCGACCTCAACGAACGCAAGCTGCTGCTGAGCAAACTCAAGAAAGACGGCTTCGTGCGTGATTTCAGCTGCCACATTCGCCGCAGCGATGGTCAGATTCGCCTCTGTGAGCTGTCGGCCAGACCGCTGCCGATTGCCGGCGCCGACTGCATGCTGACTATCGCCCGCGACATCACCGAACGCCATCTCATGCAGGAAAAACTGCAACTGGCGGCCACTGTGTTTGAAAACACTGCCGAAGGTGTGTTGATCACCGACACCGATCAGCGCATCACTGCGGTCAACCGGGCATTCAGCGAGATCACCGGTTACAGCGAGATCGAAGCCCTCGGTCAGACCCCGCGCTTGCTCGCCTCTGGCCAGCATGACAGCGCCTTCTACGTTGCCATGTGGCACCAGCTGACTGCCGAAGGCCACTGGCAAGGCGAGATCTTCAACAAGCGCAAGAACAGCGACCTGTACCCGAGTTGGCTGACCATCAGCGCGGTGCGTAACAGCGAGCGCGAGATCACTCACTTCGTGGCGGTGTTTGCCGACATCTCCAGCCTCAAGCACGCCCAGGCCAAACTGGATTACCAGGCGCATCACGACCCACTGACCGGCCTGCCCAACCGCGCCCTGTTCGAAAACCGCCTGCATGCCGCGCTGCAGTGCTCGCTGGTGTCCAACCGCCAGGGCGCGGTGCTGTTCCTCGATCTCGATCGCTTCAAGCACATCAACGACAGCCTCGGCCACCCGGTTGGTGACCTGCTGCTCAAAGGCATTGCCCAGCGCCTCAAGGAACAGGTGCGCGACGTCGACACCGTGGCCCGCCTGGGCGGTGACGAATTCATCATTCTGCTGCCTGGTCTGCACAAGCCAAGTGACGCCAGTGCCATCGCCAACAAACTGCTGGCCTGCTTCAGCGCGCCGTTCCAGGCCGGCGAACACGAGTTCTTCACCAGCGCCAGTATCGGCATCAGCCTCTACCCACAAGACGGCAGCGACGTCGCCAGCCTGATCCGCAACGCCGACGCTGCGATGTACCGCTCCAAGGCCAAAGGCCGCAACCGGGTCGAAGCCTACACCCGTGACCTCACGGCCCAGGCCAGCGTGCGCGTGGCCCTGGAAAACGAACTGCGCCGCGCCATCGATCGCAACGAGCTGAGCCTGTGCTACCAGCCCAAGCTCAGCCTCAAGACACAAAACCTGGTCGGCGCCGAAGCCCTGATCCGCTGGAACCACCCAACCTTCGGCGACGTTTCCCCAGAGCATTTCATCCACCTCGCTGAAGAGAACGGCACCATCCTCCAGCTTGGCGACTGGGTACTGGAACAAGCCTGCCGGCAGATGCACCAGTGGCAAAAGCGCTATCAGCCGTTCGGCCCGCTGTCGATCAACCTCGCCGGCGCGCAGATGCGCCAGCCCCACCTGGCCAAGCGCATCGAGCAACTGCTCAAGACCTACCAGCTCAAGGCCGGCGACCTGCAGCTGGAGATCACCGAAAACTTCATCATGAGCCAGGCCGAAGAAGCCCTCAGCGTGCTCCATCAGCTCAAGCAGCTCGGCGTGCAACTGGCGATCGACGACTTCGGCACCGGCTATTCATCCCTGAGCTACCTCAAGCGCCTGCCGCTGGACATCCTCAAGATCGACCAATCGTTCATCCGCGGCCTGCCCGACGACCCGCACGACGCTGCGATCACCCGCGCGATCATCGCCCTCGGCCGGAGCATGCAGCTGACCATCATTGCCGAAGGGGTAGAGAACCAGGCGCAGCAGCATTTCCTCACCGCTGAAGGCTGTGAGCAGATCCAGGGCTACATCGTCAGCTTGCCGCTGCCGCCGGAAGAATTCGCTGCAGGCTTCCTGCGTTTAGCACTATCGGATCTTTCGGATGGCACCCATTCAAAACCCTAGCTATAATCCCCGCCACCTCTGGGGCCTATAGCTCAGTTGGTTAGAGCAGAGGACTCATAATCCTTTGGTCCACGGTTCGAGTCCGTGTGGGCCCACCAAATTGAAAGCCGCGCATTGCGCGGCTTTTTCGTTTCTGGGGAATGCTCAGTGTCAGCGGGAATACAAGCTGGTCCATTAACTGATGCAGTAATGACAGCCCGCGGATTTGTAGCCGTGAGGTTACAAAGAAGCATTTGCATCTGCTGCTTAAGGTAACAACAGGGGCCGCGTCGTACGTTTATGCCGCAGGGCGCCTTGGGAACGCAGTGCCTTGGATGAGCCGATTAGCAATCGCTATTCGGCTCACAAAATGAGCCGAATAAGACTTATAATCGGCTCACACCCGGAGGCCCTCCCCACATGACTCTTCCATTCTGGATCTGGCAACACGCCGAATGGCCAACGTTTACCTGGCAAGAAGAGCCGCTCGCGCCGTTGCCGCGTGCCTGCGCTCTGGCACAAGCTCGTCTGGTTGGGATGGCTGGTGTGGTCAGCAACACCGACCAGGCTCATAACACGCTCGACGCGCTGCTACAGAACATCATCACCAGCTCGGCCATCGAGGGCGAACAGCTCAATGTCGAGTCTGTGCGCTCCTCCCTGGCGCGTCGGCTGGGCCTGGACGCCGAGGGTCGCAGCAGCCCGCGCAGTGAGGGCTTGGCGGAGTTGATGCTCGATGCCACTCGCGATCAGGCTGCAGAATTAACGCACGAGCGTTTGCTGCGCTGGCATCACCTATTGTTTCCGATGGACCATCAGCGGCTATCGGCACCTGTACGGGTGGGCAGCTTGCGGGGTGAGGAGCCGATGCAGGTGGTATCAGGTCGGCTCGACAGGCCCAAGGTGCATTTCGAGGCACCGCCTCGGCAAGGGCTGGATGAACAGTTGTCAGAGTTCATGGACTGGTTCGCCGCCTCCCGCCACGTACCCAATCTCGATCCATTCCTGCGTGCCGGAATTGCGCACTTCTGGTTCGTCACGCTGCACCCTTTCGATGACGGCAATGGCCGCCTGACACGGGCGATCACCGATTTGGCGCTGGCTCAGGGCGAGCCGCAGGCGATTCGCTTCTACGCCATGTCCGCGAGCATTCTCGAGGACCGCAAAGGCTATTACGAGATTCTTGAAGCCAGCCAGAAAGGGAGCCTGGACATAACCCCATGGCTGAAATGGTTCCTGCAAACATTGCTGCGCAGCCTTGAGCAGGCAAAGGCACGCATAGACAGAGTGCTGGGCAGGGCTCGGTTCTGGCAGGAGCATGGTCAGCAGGCGCTTTCTACCGAACAGATCAAAGTGCTCAACCGCCTGCTCGACGGCGATCTGTTCAACGAGCGTGGGGGTTTTGCTGACGGCATCAACGCAGGTCAGTATCAAGCAGTGACAAAGGTGTCGAAAGCCACTGCAACTCGCCACCTCAGCGACCTGATCGAGAAAGGCTGCCTGGTGCGCCTACCCGGCGGCGGGCGCAGCACGCGTTATCAGATCAATCTGCCCGCCAGCGCTAATCAGTAGCAATCACCCTCACAAATCCCGCAACAACAGCGTCTTGCCCACATTACGCAGCACCTGGCTGTATTGCCGGCGCCAGTTATCGCGCCAGAACGCCGCATCGGCGGCGGTGCCATCGGTGGAGCGGGCGCGGACGATATCGCTGGCGGCGACTTCTTCGGGTTGTTGCTGGCTCAACATGGGGAAGGCCATGTAACCGCGATAGTGCTGCGCCAAGACCTTGTCCAGAGCAGTGCCCGCGTAACCGCCTTGCTCCAGCAGGCGCTGACAGCCGCGGTTCGACAGCAGATAAGCATGGCTACCGCGGGCACGCACCCGGGCGATGCCACGGCGCCAAGTCAACCAGACCTTGCCCAGGTTTGCGCCCAGGTAGAACAGCTCTGGATCGGCGCTGTGCAGAAAGCGGTTGACCTGCTCGACCTGAAACGGCTCGAACGCTACCAGCGTGGCGTCGTCCTCAAGAATCAACACGCGCCGACAGCCGCGCTCCAAGGCAATGCGCGCGCATTGAACATGGGAATCGAAACAGCCCCGTTCAGGGCTGTTCTGATCGCGCTCGACCAGCACATATTCGATCTTTAGCCCGCTGTCTGCGAACTCGTGTTGCAGTAGCAGGCGGCGATCGGCGCGTTCGCGCAAGCTGATGCAAAAAACGCTATCGACCTGCAGCTGTGTAAGGTCCTTGGATCTGGTCATCCTTCCCATCTCTGGAACTGCGTAAAGACTTCAAGGGTTATCGCCAGGCATAACGTCCCGGTTGGCCTGACACCCACTGGCGTGCGAACTGCGATTGATTTCAAAAGTATAGATCAACTGCGCCAGTCTGCCCGCGACTGTGCCGCAGTGGGTTTATCTGCGTTATAAGTGTCGTCACTCAAGTTCCAGCTGCAGAGAGCCGACATGTCGCAACCGCGTCAAATCATCCTCGACGAAATCGATCGCCAGCTGATCGCCCTGCTTCAGATCAACGCCCGCGAAAGCGTCGCCAACCTCGCCCGGCAGCTGGGCATTGCCCGCACCACGGTCAATTCACGCCTGGAGCGCCTGGAAAACAGCAAAGTCATCGCCGGCTACGGCGTACGCCTGGGCCAGCGCCTGATCGGCGGTGGGCTGCAAGCTTATGTCGGGATCAAGGTCCAACCGCGCGCGGGCAAGGAGGTGGTGCGGCGGATGACGGCCATGGGCCAGGTGCAACAGCTGTGTGCCGTGAGTGGCGAGTTCGACTACGTGGCGTGGCTGCACAGCGAATCGCCGGAACAGCTGGACCAGTTGCTCGACCAGATCGGCAGCCTGGACGGTGTGGAGAAAACCACCACGTCGATCATCCTCAGCAGCAAGATAGACCGCGGCCAGCCGATCTGACAGCCAGTTACTGCTGTCGTCATAACGACACCATTAACTTTAAAATGACGACACATAGATTAAAACGACGTCAGCATGAGTCTTAATAACGAACTGCGCACACCCTAGAATGACCCCAGGCATTTTCTATACTCACGCTTCGCCCTCCGCGCAGCTCCTGGCAAGGTCATAAAATGAACAACAATCGCCACCCCGCCGATGGCAAGAAACCAATCACGATTTTTGGCCCGGACTTCCCCTTCGCTTTCGACGACTGGCTGGAGCATCCGGCCGGTCTGGGCAGTATCCCGCTGGAGCGCCAGGGCGAAGAGGTGGCGATTATCGGTGCCGGCATTGCGGGGTTGGTAGCGGCCTACGAGCTGATGAAGCTTGGCCTCAAACCAGTGGTGTATGAAGCGTCGAAAATGGGCGGCCGTCTGCGCTCGCAAGCCTTCAACGGCACCGACGGGATCATCGCCGAGCTGGGCGGCATGCGCTTTCCGGTGTCGTCGACGGCGTTCTACCATTACGTCGACAAGCTGGGCCTGGAAACCAAACCGTTTCCAAACCCGTTGACGCCAGCTTCGCCAAGTACCGTCATCGACCTCGAAGGCCAGACCTATTACGCCGAAAGCGCGGCGGATTTGCCAGCGCTTTTCCAGGAAGTGGCCGACGCCTGGGCCGACGCGCTGGAAAGCGGCGCGCGCTTTGGTGATATCCAGCAGGCCATTCGCGACCGCGATGTGCCGCGCCTCAAGGAGCTGTGGAACACCCTGGTACCGCTGTGGGACGACCGCACGTTCTATGACTTTGTCGCCACTTCCAAGGCCTTCGCCAAGCTCAGCTTCCAGCACCGCGAGGTGTTTGGTCAGGTTGGCTTCGGTACCGGCGGTTGGGACTCGGACTTCCCCAACTCGATGCTGGAAATCTTCCGCGTGGTAATGACCAACTGCGACGATCACCAGCACTTGATCGTCGGCGGTGTCGAGCAGGTGCCTCAAGGCATCTGGCGCCATGTGCCGGAGCGTTGCGCGCACTGGCCGGCAGGCACCAGCCTCAGCTCGCTGCATGGCGGCGCGCCGCGCACCGGGGTCAAACGGATTGCCCGTGCCAGCGATGGCCAACTGGCGGTCACCGATACCTGGGGCGGCCGCCGCCACTACGCCGCTGTGCTGACCACCTGCCAGAGCTGGCTGTTGACCACCCAGATCGACTGCGAAGAGTCGCTGTTCTCGCAGAAGATGTGGATGGCTCTGGACCGCACCCGCTACATGCAATCGTCGAAGACCTTCGTCATGGTCGATCGGCCGTTCTGGAAGGACAAGGACCCGGAAACCGGCCGCGATCTGATGAGCATGACCCTCACCGACCGCCTGACCCGTGGCACCTACCTGTTCGACAACGGCGACGACAAGCCGGGGGTGATCTGCCTGTCCTACGCGTGGATGAGCGACGCCCTGAAGATGCTCCCGCACCCGGTGGAAAAACGCGTGCAGCTGGCACTGGACGCCCTGCACCGGATCTACCCGAACACCGACATTGCCGGGCATATCATTGGCGACCCGATCACCATCTCATGGGAGGCCGACCCGTACTTCCTCGGCGCCTTCAAAGGTGCGCTGCCGGGCCACTACCGCTACAACCAGCGGATGTACGCGCACTTCATGCAGGACCACCTGCCGAGCGCGCAACGCGGCATCTTCATCGCCGGTGACGATGTGTCGTGGACCCCAGCCTGGGTCGAAGGCGCGGTGCAGACTTCGCTGAACGCGGTGTGGGGTATCATCAACCACTTCGGCGGCAAGACCCACCCGGACAACCCCGGCCCAGGCGACGTATTCGACGAGCTTGGGCCGATCGCCCTGCCCGACTGACCAGGAGGCGGCATGCACATCGCTCTGTTCCAAGGCCAGCCCGGCCCCCTCGACCTGGCTGGCAACCTCGAACGCCTGCAGCAGCAGGCGCACCAGGCAGCCGCCAGCGGCGCGCAGTTGCTGGTGTGCCCGGAGATGTTCCTGACCGGTTACAACATCGGCAGTGAACAGGTCGAGCAGCTGGCTGAAGAATCGGACGGGCCCTCGGCCATGGCCGTGGTCGAGATCGCCCAGGGGCTCGGGATTGCCATTGTCTATGGTTACCCCGAACGCGGCGAAGACGGCGCCATCTACAACAGCGTGCAGTTGATCGACAGCCATGGCCGCAGCCTGGCCAACTACCGCAAGACGCACTTGTTCGGTGAGCTGGACAGGGCCATGTTCGATGCCGGCAGCAATCACTTCCCGGTGGTCGAGCTGAATGGGTGGAAGGTCGGCATGCTGATCTGCTACGACATCGAGTTTGCCGAGAACGCCCGGCGTCTGGCGCTGGATGGCGCCGAGCTGATCCTGGTGCCGACGGCGAACATGAAGCCATACGACTTCGTCTGCCAGGTGACGGTGCGTGCACGCGCCCAGGAAAACCAGTGCTACCTGGTCTACGCCAATTTCTGTGGCGCGGAAGGCGATATCCATTATTGCGGGCAGAGCAGCATCATCGGCCCGGACGGCGCTGTGCTGGCGCTGGCCGGAGAAGATGAATGCCAGCTGCACGCGGAGCTGGACAGGCACCAGGTCGTGGCTGGGCGCCAGGCATTCCCGTACTTGCAGGACCTGCGGCGCGACCTGCACCAGCGCTGAGCGTGAATGCGCTAGCATGCGCACTCGCCCCTGGAGAACCCATGCCTGACGCCACTCGCCATCTGACCCTGGCCAACGGCCTGCACCTTACCTTGCGTCACGCGCCGCGCCTCAAGCGTGCGGCGGCGGCTTTGCGCGTGCATGCGGGCAGCCATGATGCAGCGACGCGCTGGCCTGGCTTGGCGCACTTTCTCGAGCACCTGTTTTTCCTCGGCACCGAGCGTTTCCCGCTGGACGACGGCCTGATGCGCTACGTCCAGGGCGTTGGCGGCCAGGTCAACGCGAGCACCCGCGAACGCACCACTGACTTTTTCTTCGAAGTGCCGCCCGCTGCACTGGCCGGTGGTCTCGAGCGCCTGTGCCAGATGCTCGCCGAGCCGGACCTGAGCCTGGTGCGGCAAGTCAGTGAGCGCGAGGTGATCCACGCCGAGTTCATCGCCTGGTCGCGCAATCGTGAAGCGCAGGACCAGTTCACGCTGCTCCAGCGGCTAGCGGCGGATCATCCGCTGCGCGCCTTTCATGCGGGCAACCGCTACAGCCTGAACCTGCACAACCCGCAGTTTCAGCGCGAGCTCAGGGGCTTTCACCAACGCTTCTATCAGGGCGGGCAAATGGTCCTGAGCCTGTGCGGGCCGCAGTCGCTGGACCAGCTGCAAGCCATGGGCGAGCGCTACGCCAGCGTTTTCGCCAGCGGCCAGCGGGTGGTTCAAGCACTGCCACCGGCTTTGAAAGAGCAACTGCTGGTGCCGCCAGCGCCCAGGCACGGCCAACTCGAGCTGCTGTTTGCCCACGATGGATTGCCGGCAGGTGCACAGCAGGCCATGGAATTGCTGCTGGGGTGCATCAGCGACAGCCGCGAAGGCACTTGGCTGGACGCACTGCGCCAACGCGGCTGGGTGCGTGAATGCCAGCCAAAACTGCTGTATGCCTTCGCCGGCCAGTTGCTCTGGACGATACGTCTGCGCTTGACCGACACCGCGCAGGTCGATGAGGTACGAGCGCTGCTGCGCGGCTGGTTGCAGTTCATCAGGCAAGCAGACTTCGACGCGTTGAACGCAGCCTATGCTCAGCTGCAACAGCGCCGGGCGATGTCCGCCAGCGCATTGGAGCTGGCGCAGCGAGACAGCAGTGAAAACCCGCTGCAAGCACTCGATGCGCGATCGCTCCAGGCTCTGCCTGCAGTATTGGATGGCCTGCCGCTGCAGGCATACGGAAGCTGGCAACTGCCGCCCGCCAATCCTCTGCTGCTCGCGAGCCTGCCCAACACGACGGCAGCGCTACCAGCCGCCCTGAGCATCAGCGCCTGCCTGCCCAGCTCGCGCCAATACGCCGCGCTGTATCTGCGCTGGAGGATCGCAATACCTCTGCGCCAGCGCCTGCACGCAGTGCTGGTCAACGCACTGCGGCCGCTGACCGAGCGCGCCGAGCAGGCCTCGCTACAGATGGACTTCAGCAGCAGCGGCGAGTACTGGCAGTTACGCTGCGCCGGGCTCCCCGCGGCCGTGGTACGGCTGGTTGAAGAGGCGCTGGCAGTGTTGAACCAACCTGCTGCTGACTGCTGGCAAGCACCCGTAGCGGATGAACCTGCGTTGATTCCGATCAGGGCGCTGCTCAAGCATTGGCCCGACGAGGTAGCGATTGCGCCCACCGCTCAGCCAGATACTGCCGGAGTGCTGGATCAGGCGATCCTCGACCAAGTCTGGCGGAGCACTCGCTGCCGAGGCCTGGCGATAGGCTTCGGCGACCCTGAACTGGCAGCATTGGGCTCGGCAGTCAGCCGCACGATGTGGGACGACGCTGCCGACCAAGAGCAGTCGCTCGATGCCAGCACTGTGCCGGGCAAACGCTGGCTATATGCCGACGTAACAGGCAGCGAACACGCGCTGTTACTTTTCTGTCCGCTGCCGGCGCAGCTACAAGGCGCCGGACGGCTGCTTGCACAACTGCTGCAGGGCCCGGTGTACCAGCGCCTGCGGGTCGAACTGCAATTGGGCTACGCAGTGTTCAGCGCCTTCCGCCAGACCGACGGCATCGGCGGCCTGCTGTTTGGCGTGCAATCGCCCCACGTCCGGCCGGCGCAGATCCTCGCACATCTGCTTGAGGTGTTCAGCGCAGGCGTGACCCTCGACAACGCCGCTCAGCAAGCTTTGGCTGATAGCTTCGACGAGGCAGGGATGCCCGACGCCGAGGTCGCGCAGTGGGCCTGGCAAAGCCACCTGGCCGGTGTAGCGGCCGATCTCGGGGTGCTGCAAGCAGCTATTCTGGACACCGATCAAGCCAGTCTGGACGCCTTGCTGACTGCCCTGATCACAGCCCAGCACGGCTGGCTATGCCTGGCCAACAGCTCAGCGCCTGACTCGCACTGGCCGTGATTGTTACTCGCCACGCAACAACCCTTCTCGCAAAATGAACCTTCTGGTACATAATTATCTTGTAAGATAGCGCAACCTCAGCAAATGGAACCTCCTGCCTCAGGGGGTACCAAATAAGTAGCTGACAACCCTCAAGCCCCATCCCGAAGGAGTAATCCCATGTGGACCAAACCTGCTTACACTGATCTGCGTATCGGCTTTGAAGTGACCATGTACTTCGCCAACCGCTAAGCCTGGCTTGCGGTTAGACGCCTCGGTCCCGCCGGGGCGTTGTTGTTTTTGTCTACAGCATTTTGCATAGAGGGTGGCCATGTACGTCCAGATTCTTGGTTCAGCTGCCGGTGGCGGATTTCCGCAGTGGAACTGCAACTGCGTCAACTGCAAGGGTTTCAGGGATGGCTCGCTGCGCGCGCAGGCGCGTACCCAGTCATCGATTGCGCTGTCCGACGACGGCGAGCACTGGGTCCTGTGCAACGCTTCGCCAGATATCCGCGCGCAACTGCAGGCGTTTGCACCGATGCAGCCGGCCCGTGCACTGCGCGACAGCGGCATCGACGCGATCGTCCTGCTCGACAGTCAGATCGACCACACCACCGGCCTGCTCAGCCTGCGTGAAGGCTGCCCGCATCAAGTCTGGTGCACTGAAATGGTCCATCAGGACCTGACCAGCGGTTTTCCGTTGTTCAACATGCTCAGCCACTGGAACGGCGGCCTGGCCTGGAACCGTATCGAACTCGAAGGCAGCTTCGTCATCCCGGCCTGCCCCAACCTCAAGTTCACCCCGTTCCCGCTGCGCAGCGCCGCGCCGCCGTATTCGCCGCACCGCTTCGACCCGCATCCAGGCGACAACCTCGGCCTGCGGGTCGAAGACCTGCGCACAGGCGGCAAGCTGTTCTACGCCCCAGGTCTCGGTCAGGTCGACAACTCCCTGCTGGAAATGATGCAGGGTGCAGACTGCCTGCTGGTCGATGGCACGCTGTGGCGTGATGATGAAATGCAGCAGCGTGGCGTCGGTACCCGCACCGGTCGCGAGATGGGCCACCTGGCGCAGAGCGGCCCAGGCGGCATGCTTGAAGTGCTGGACGGTTTCGCCAGCCAGCGCAAGGTCCTTATCCACATCAATAACACCAACCCGATCCTCGATGAAGACTCGCCCGAGCGCGCCGAAGTCGAACGCCGCGGCGTCGAAGTCGCCTACGACGGCATGAGCATCGAGCTGTAGGAGCCACACATGAGCGACGCAACGCCGATGTCGCCTGCCGAATTCGAGCAGGCTCTGCGCGCCAAGGGCGCCTACTACCACATCCATCACCCCTATCACGTGGCGATGTATGACGGCCGCGCCAGCCGCGAGCAGATCCAGGGCTGGGTCGCCAATCGTTTCTACTATCAGGTGAATATTCCACTGAAGGACGCCGCGATCCTCGCCAACTGCCCGGATCGAGAGATTCGCCGCGAGTGGATCCAGCGCCTGCTCGACCACGACGGTGCGCCCGGTGAAGACGGTGGTATCGAAGCCTGGCTGCGCTTGGGTCAGGCGGTTGGCCTGGACCCGGAGCAACTGCGCTCGCAAGAGCTGGTGCTGCCCGGCGTGCGCTTCGCGGTCGACGCCTACGTCAACTTCGCCCGCCGCGCCAGCTGGCAGGAAGCCGCCAGCAGCTCGTTGACCGAGCTGTTCGCGCCGCAGATTCACCAGTCGCGGCTGGACAGCTGGCCACAGCATTACCCGTGGATCGATCCGGCTGGTTACGAGTACTTCCGCACCCGTCTTGGCCAAGCCCGGCGCGACGTTGAGCACGGCCTGGCGATCACCTTGCAGCACTACACCACCCGCGCCAGCCAGGAGCGCATGCTGGAAATCCTCCAGTTCAAGCTGGATATTCTCTGGAGCATGCTCGACGCCATGAGCATGGCCTATGAGCTGGACCGCCCTCCCTACCACTCCGTCACCCGCGAGCGGGTCTGGCACAAGGGGATCACACTATGAGTCTTGACCGTCAACAGGTGCCCAGCTGGCGCCCAGGCTACCGCTACCAGTATGAGCCGGCGCAGCAAGGCCACGTCTTGCTGTACCCGGAGGGCATGATCAAACTCAACGAAAGTGCCGCGCTGATTGGCGGCCTGATCGATGGCCAGCGCTCGGTCGCGGTGATCATCGCCGAGCTTTCCCAGCAGTTCCCCGATGTGCCCGAGGTCGCTGACGACATCGAGCAATTCATGGAGGTGGCCCGTGCCGAACACTGGATCGTCCTCGCCTGAAACAGCCGGCAAAGCCGGCGTCGGCCTGCCGCTGTGGCTGCTCGCCGAGCTGACCTACCGCTGCCCGCTGCAATGCCCGTACTGCTCCAATCCGCTCGATTTTGCCGAGCAAGGCCAGGAGCTGAGCACGGCACAGTGGTTCAAGGTCATGGCCGAAGCGCGCGAGATGGGCGCGGCACAGTTGGGCTTCTCTGGCGGCGAGCCGCTGGTGCGCCAGGACCTTGCCGAGCTGATCGGCGAGGCCCGCCGGCTGGGCTTCTACACCAACCTGATCACCTCCGGCATCGGTCTTACCGAAAAGCGCATCGCCGAGTTCAAGACCGCCGGGCTGGATCACATCCAGATCAGCTTCCAGGCCAGTGACGAGCAGGTCAACAACCTGCTCGCCGGCTCGAAAAAAGCCTTCGCGCAAAAGCTCGAAATGGCCCGCGCTGTCAAAGCCCACGGTTACCCGATGGTGCTCAACTTCGTCACCCACCGGCACAACATCGACAAGATCGACCGTATCATCGAGCTGTGCGTGGCGCTTGAGGCCGATTTCGTCGAGCTTGCCACCTGCCAGTTCTATGGCTGGGCGCAGCACAACCGCGCCGGGCTGTTGCCAACCCGTGCGCAGCTGGAGCGGGCCGAACGCATCACCAACGAGTACCGCGAGCGGCTCAAGGCAGCTGGCAACCCATGCAAGCTGATTTTCGTCACCCCTGACTACTATGAAGAGCGACCCAAGGGCTGCATGAATGGCTGGGGCAGTATCTTTCTTACCGTCACCCCCGACGGCACCGCACTGCCCTGCCATGGCGCGCGGCAGTTGCCGGTGCAGTTCCCCAATGTCCGCGAGCACGACCTTCGGCACATCTGGTATGACTCGTTCGGCTTCAACCGCTACCGCGGCTTCGACTGGATGCCCGAACCCTGCCGCTCGTGCGACGAGAAGGAAAAGGACTTCGGCGGCTGCCGCTGCCAGGCGTTCATGCTTACCGGCGATGCCAGCAACGCCGATCCAGTGTGCGCCAAGTCGGCCGAGCATGGCATCATCCTCCAGGCACGTGAGGAAGCCGAGCACGCCCATCAGGCCATCGAAGAGCTGACATTCCGCAATGAACGAAACTCCCGAGTCATCGCCCGCGGCTGAGTTCAGCGCCGCCCAGGCCGTCGCCGCCGGCACCGACTTCGCCGACCTCAAGGTCGGCGCGGCCGGGCTGTTCTGGAACGAATTCCGCCCTGCCGACGGCGCTTGCCGCCTGTGGCACTGGCGCGAGCAGCAAGCCCATTGCCTGACGCCGGACGGTTTCAGCGCACGCAGCCGTGTCTACGAATACGGCGGCGGCAGCTTCTGCCTGGGCGAGGAGGTGCTGGTATTCGTCAATGAGTCCGATCAGCAGATCTACCTGCAAGGCCTCGATGGCTCTGCGCCACGCGCCCTGACCGCTGCCGCCGACTGCCGCTATGGCGATGTGCTGTGGCATGCCGGCGCAGTGCTCGCTGTCGAAGAGCAGCACGCTGACAGCGTTGTGCACCGCTTGGTCTGCTTCGCCGATGAGGGCCGTCAAGTGCTGGCCGAAGGCGCCGACTTCTATTCGGCACCGACCCTGAGCGAAGACGGCCAGCGCCTGGCCTGGATCGAATGGGACCGCCCGGCACAGCCCTGGACCCGCACTCGATTGATGTGTCGCCAGCGCGACAGACACGGCGAGTGGACTGCCGCGCTATGCCTGGCCGGCGATATCGACCCAGAGCAGTCCTTGCAGCAACCCCGCTTCGACGGGCAAGGCAGGCTGTATTGCCTGTCTGATCGCAACGGTTTCTGGCAGCCATGGGGTGAGATCGAGGGCGATTGGAAAGCACTATCAGCAGTCGCCGCCGACCACGCCGCCGCGCCCTGGCAACTGGGTGCCAGCAGTTGGCTGGCAATCGCGCCTGATAGCTATCTGGCCAGCTGGTTCGAAGACGGTTTTGCCCAGCTTGGCCTGCACAGCGGTGATCAGGCTCAGCGCTTCGCCAGCGAGTACACCCGCTTTCGCAGTCTGGCTCTGGACGACCGCCATATCTACGCCATCGCCGCCTCGCCGATCAGCCCAGCCGCAGTCATCGCCATCGAGCGTGTCAGCGGCCAGACCAGCGTGCTTAGCGGCGGTGGCCTGCCGCTGCCCGCCGAGCGGGTCAGTCGCCCGCAGCCGATCCGCTATCCCAGCGGCGACGCCCATGCCCATGGCTTCTTCTACCCGGCGGCAAACCAGCCGCAGAGCGCCGCGCCGCTGGTGCTGTTCATCCACGGCGGGCCGACCTCGGCCTGCTACCCGGTACTCGACCCGCGCATCCAGTACTGGACCCAACGCGGCTTTGCCGTGGCCGACCTCAACTACCGCGGCAGCAGCGGTTATGGCCGCGCCTATCGGCAAGCGCTGCACTTGCGCTGGGGCGAAGTCGACGTCGAAGACGCCTGCGCTGCAGTCAGTTACCTGGCGGGGCTGGGCCTGATCGACCCGCAGCAGGCGTTTATTCGCGGCGGCAGTGCTGGCGGCTACACCACCCTGTGCGCGCTGGCATTCGCCGATGTATTTCGCGCCGGCGCCAGCCTCTATGGCGTCAGCGACCCGCTGGCGCTGGCACGGGCGACGCATAAGTTCGAAGGGGATTATCTGGACTGGCTGATTGGCGATCCTGAACGAGACGCCGAGCGCTACCGCCAACGTACACCGCTGCTGCATGCCGAGCAAATCAAGGTGCCGATGATCTTCTTCCAGGGCGAGCTGGATGCCGTGGTGGTGCCCGAGCAGACTCGCGCCATGCTGGCGGCGCTGAAAGCTAACGGGATCGAGGCTGAAGGGCATTTTTATGCCGGTGAACGGCACGGTTTCCGCAAGGCCGAGAACCTTGCGCATGCGCTCGAGGAAGAGTGGAAGTTCTATTGCCGGGTTCTCGACCGTTGAGCCGAGTACGCCGCAGTTGCAACAGAGGGCCGCAGCGCGGCCCTCGTCACGTCAGCGCTTGGCGATGATATACACCGCGTGGATGATGCCGGGGATATAACCCAGCAACGTCAACAGGATGTTCAGCCAGAACGCACCGGCAAAGCCGACCTGCAGGAACACGCCAAGCGGCGGCAGAAGGATCGCGATAATGATGCGAATGAAGTCCATGCATGTCTCTCCGTCAGTGGTTACTACACAGACTCGCGCGCTTGCGCAGAGGTTCCGCAGGCGGCGGTATTGCGCTCGCGGGTAGGGTTTGCCGAATGAGCGTAATCCGCGATTCTGGTGTAGGAGCGGCCTTGTGTCGCGAAAGGGCTGCGTAGCGGCCCCAGATTTCAGCTTCGCCGCTGATATCGCCGGGCCCGCTTTGCGGGCCTTTCGCGACACAAGGCCGCTCCTTGCAGCGTGCACAAAAAAACGCCCCGGGCCGAATAAGACAGGCCAGGGGCGATGCGCAGAAACGCCAGACGGTTCGTTGAAATAAGTGAGTGCTATTGCCGATCAGGCGCGCATCTCGCGACGGTTGTGCTGTTGCCCGTGCAGCCGGGCAAAGGCTCTGGCCAGCTTCAGCAGCATCTCGTCGACAAGCCCGCGGCTAATCGTCAGCGCCGGGGCAAAGCGGACTACATCGGGCTGGGGCGCCTGCAGCAACAAGCCCTCCTGCAATGCCGCCTGCACCAACCCTGGCGCCACCTCATCGTGTAACTGCAGCGCCCACAGCAGACCCTGCCCGCGCACCTCGCCATGACCATAACGGCCGGACAACCTGCTCAAGCCTTCGCGCAGGTGGCGGCCGCGGTCCTCGATCTGCTCGAAGAAGCCAGGCGCGAGCACACTCTGCAATACCGCCAGGCCGGCCGCGCACATCAGTGCATTGCCGTGCTGGCTGCCTTGCAGCTCGCCAGGCTCTGCGCAGCAGGCGCTGCCGCGGGCCAGCAGCGCGGCGACCGGCACGCCACCCCCCAGGCCTGTGCCAAGGGCGATGATGTCGGCACGCACGTCATATCGCTGTTCGGCCAACAACGCACCGCAGCGGCCTATGCCGGTCAGTACTTCGTCGAAGATCAGCAGAATGCCCAGCTCGCGGCACAGCCGTTCGACACCCTGGAGATACTCGCGGCTGGCCGGGATAACGCCGGCCTCGCCCTGGATCGGTTCGAGCATGATCGCGACCGTGCGCGAGTCGACGGCGGCGTGTAGTGCGCTCAGGTCGTTGAACGCCACCTGGCTGAAGCCCGATGTATCCAGACCGCGCCCGTGGCAGGCCTGGCTGGCCGTAATGACATGATCGGCGCCGCTGCGATGCAGTTGGCCCCATTTACGCGCCAGGCGGATTGCCGCTGCGCACGCTTCGGCACCGCTGTTGAGCAGGTACGCCTGGTCACTGCCGGTGCTCTGGCAAAGCTTCTGCGCCAGCAGCAACTGGTTGTGGTTGGTTAGCTGCCCGCCGCAGTTAAGCAATGTCTGGGCCTGAGCACTCAGCGCTTCGCTCACCACTTGCGGGCAATGGCCGAGACTGTTGCCTGCACTGCCTTGGGTGAAGTCCAGATAAACCCGACCGTCGTTGTCCCATAACCACGAGCCCTGCCCACGCACAAAAATCGGCGCAGGCCGCGCGGCGGACGCCATCAGCCATTCGCTCGATAGCGACGAGGCAGCTGCCGGTGCTGCTGGTACAGGTTCGACCACCGCGACAGCTGGCCGACGCAGCTTGAACAGATTCATCAGAATCTCCAGACCGATATTCAGTGTGGCCTATCAAAAGTGTTTTTCAGCGACTGCAACAATCGGTCGCTGCAACAGCAGGTAAATGCTTGAAAACGCCGCTAGACTAGGCACAACCGGGCACCCTGGCCATTTCGATTTCCCAGCTTTTTCGATAAGTGTTGCTTATGGATTTTCGCCAACTGCGTTATTTCGTCGCGGTCTATGAAGAAGGTCACGTCGGCCGTGCTGCCGAACGCCTGTCACTGTCGCAGCCGGCCTTGTCCCAGCAGATTCGGCAACTGGAACACAGCCTCGACCTGAGCCTGTTCGAGCGCAGCAACAAGCGCCTGCTGCCGACACTTGCCGCGCACACTTTGTACAACCATGCCCAGCCCTTGCTCGACGGCTTGCAGCGCGCCCATGAGGCTATGCGCAGCTTCAAAGGCCAGGCACTGCGTACCCTCGCCATCGGTGTCCTGCAGACCGTCCGCCCCGGGCTGGTGCCGCAGTTGCTGGAGCGCGTGCGCCGGGCGCAGCCGCACCTGGTGGTGCAGATCTACGAACTGTCGGGGCTGGAGATCGAGCGGCGTCTGCTCAATGGCAATCTGGACATCGGCATCAGCTATCTGCCGCCCCGCCAGGCAGGCCTGCACGGGCTGATGCTGTATGAAGATGAGCTGCAACTGGTCATCCCCAACACCCACCCGTTGAAGGACTTCAAGAAGGTCTCGATCAGGCAGGCGGCTGATTTGCCGCTGCTTATGCTCGGTGAAGAGTTTCAGATCCGCCAGATCTGGAAGGAGCAGCTGGCCAGCCAGGGCCGCAGGCCGCAGGTACAGGCCGAGATGAACAACATGGCGGGAATCCTCGACAGCCTGGCGCACACCTCGCTGGCAACCATCCTGCCAGGGCGCGCCAAGGCGGCGGCCGAGGATGATCAAGGGCTGCTGTGGAAGCCCCTCAGCGAGCCGCGCGTACCACTCAAGGTTGGCCTGGTGTTTCGCGATGCGCAGCGCCAACAGGCGTCGCTGGAGCTGTTGCGCACATTGCTCGAAGAAGAAACCGACGGTCGCCCGCTGGGCGTGTCGCCGCTGGACGTAATGGGCTGACGGTAAAACCACGCAACAAAGAAAACCCCGCCTAAGCGGGGTTTTCCAGACTGTTTCCCTGACATCCCTATCGCCTCACCATCCTGGCGAGATTCCTTCGTGTCCCTGTTCTGTCCTATACGCTTCCTGCGTTCCGTCCATGTGAGAAATATTAGCTGTGGATCCAATCTGAAGATAGAGGCGAAAAGTCACCACGTCGTGTAGGAAAAGGCTTACAAATCACCCCAGCTTTGTTACGACATGTGATCGAGGCGTCAGAACTGCGCAGCGTCCAACAGATACAGAGACTCGCTGCCTGCCTTGACCGACGCCACCAACGAATCCAGGCGCGGCAGCAACCGCGCAAAGTAGAACCGCGCCGTGCCCAGCTTGCCCTGATAGAAGGCCGCATCGCCCTCGCCTGCCTTGGCTGCCTGGGCCATGCGCGCCCACATATAGGCATAAGCGACATAGCCGAACGCGTGCAGGTACTCAACCGAAGCTGCACCGATCTCGTTCGGGTTGAGCTTGGCCTGCTCGATAACCCACTCGGTCAGCCCATCCAATTGATCCAGGGCAGTGGCCAATGGCTGGGTAAACTCGCCCAGCTCGCTATCGGCACCAGCCACGAACTGGCGAATTTCGTCGGCAAACACCTGGTAGAACGCGCCACCGCTGGCAACCACCTTGCGGCCCATCAGGTCCAGCGCCTGAATGCCGTTGGTGCCTTCGTAGATCTGGGTGATGCGCGCGTCGCGCACCAGTTGCTCCTGGCCCCACTCACGGATGTAACCGTGGCCGCCAAACACCTGCTGGCCATGCACGGTGCACTCAAGCCCGGTGTCGGTCATGAACGCCTTGGCCACCGGTGTCAGCAACGCCACCAGGTCCTCGCTGCGCTTGCGCGTGGTCAGGTCTTCGCTGTACTTGGCGTTGTCCAGTTGCAGGGCAACGTAGGTGGAGAATGCTCGACCGCCTTCGATCAAGGCTTTCATGGTCAGCAGCATGCGCCGCACATCCGGGTGGACGATGATCGGGTCGGCGACTTTGTCTTTTGCCTGTGCGCCGACTGGCGAGCGGCTTTGCAGGCGATCGCGGGCGTACTCGACGGCGTTCTGATAAGAGCGCTCGGCCGAGGCCAGGCCTTGAATACCGACGCCCAGGCGCTCGTAATTCATCATGGTGAACATGGCCGCCAGGCCCTTGTTCGGCTCGCCGACCAGGTAGCCGACCGCGCCGTCGAAGTTCATCACGCAGGTCGCCGAGCCCTGGATGCCCATCTTGTGCTCGATCGAGCCGCAGTGGGCCGAGTTGCGCTCACCCAGGCTGCCGTCGTCGTTGACCAGGAACTTGGGCACCAGCAGCAGGGAAATGCCCTTGGGCCCCGCAGGTGCGTCCGGCAGCTTGGCCAGCACCAGGTGAATGATGTTTTCGGTCAGGTCGTGCTCGCCACCGGTGATGAAGATCTTGGTCCCACTGACCTTGTAGCTGCCATCCGCCTGCGGCTCGGCCTTGGTACGGATGATGCCCAGGTCGGTGCCGGCGTGGGCCTCGGTCAGGCACATCGAGCCCGCCCAGACGCCGCTGTACATGTTCGGCAGGTATTTGTGCTTGAGCGCTTCGCTGGCATGGGCGTTGATCGACAGGCAGGCGCCTGCGGTGAGCATCGGATACAGCCCGAACGACAGGCTCGAGGCGTTGATCATTTCCTCGACCTGAGCCGAGATCGCCTTGGGCATACCCATGCCGCCAAACTGTGGATCACCGCCAACACCGACCCAGCCGCCTTCGGCGTAGGTCTGGTAGGCCTCGATGAAACCGGCAGGGGTGCTTACGCTGCCGTTGTCCCAGTGGCAGCCCTCTTCATCGCTGGCGCGGTTGAGCGGCGCGATGCTGCGGGCGGTGACCTTGCCGGCTTCTTCCAGCACCGCCAGAGCGGTGTCCTGGTCGACCGCCTCGGCCAGTTCGGGCAGCTGTGCCCACTGCGTGGCCACGTCGAAGACTTCATTGAGAACGAAGCGCATATCACGCAGGGGCGCTTTATAGTCAGCCATGGACAACCTCTCACTAGTCGGGTCGGGGCGGTCCTGGCGAGGACCGCGGCACTGGAGTGAAATCAGTGTAACCGAACAACTTTTGCGAGACATAGGGTCATCACGTGACCCTACAGTCAACCCCAGTCAACCTAAGTCATGCCATTCGCACAGCTCCGCGGCGTGATTGGTGGCCGAACATCACTACACAGTTACGCCCGGCAGCCTTGGCGCTGTACAGCGCCTCGTCGGCAGATTTGAGCACCGCCTCGGGGTTGCGGTGGTCGATCAAGCGTTCGGCCACGCCGATGCTGATGGTGACCGATACGGTAGCGCTGGCCGAGCCGCTGCGCCGTTGCCGGCCGGCGCTATCGTCCTGCGGGCGGCTGTTCTGGTCGCGCAGCTGGATGGCGTAGTTGGCGATCATCTCGCGTACCGCTTCCAGGTGCGGCAGACACTCTTCGGCAGTCTTGCCGGCAAACACCAGGGCGAACTCTTCGCCGCCATAGCGGTAAGCCCGGCCGCCCCCCGTCACTTTCGACAGCCGGCTGGCAACCAGCCGCAGCACCTGATCACCGACGTCGTGGCCGTGGGTATCGTTGAATTTCTTGAAGTGGTCAACGTCGGTCATGGCAATCACGTAGTTGCGCCCCAGGCGCTGCATACGCTCGTTCAGCGCACGCCTGCCGGGCAAGCCGGTGAGCTCGTCGCGGAAGGCCATCTGATAGGCCTCATGGGCGACCGCTGCGGCAATCATCAGCATGACCTGGCTGCACATGATGTTCAGCGTGAACGGCAGGATGAAGGTTTTCGGCAACATCCACAGCAGGCCCAGCAAGCCGATGATCTGCGCCGCATGCAGCGGTCGCGGCTGGCGCAGGTACTGCACCGCCAGCAGGATGAAAACGATGACGAAGACCGGGTACGCCAGCTGGATCAGGCTCATCCACTGACCGTGCAGCGACGGCCAGCGGATCTCCGCCAGCCAGCCCAGCAGCGCCTCCGGAAAACTCTGCTGCAAGGCCACCGCCACGCTGCCGACGGCAAACAGTACGGCAAAGCGGGCGAGCATGTCCTGGGCCAGATGGGTGCGTTCCTGCCAGGCGGCGAACAGGCCGAACAACGCAGGTAGCAGCAGGCAGACCAAATGAAAGATCACTGCAGCGTCTTCACGCACGCGGCCGTTGTCGCGATAGAAGTCGGTCTGGGTGTCGAGCAGGTAGTAAGCGATATACACCGTGACCATCAGAAACAGCTCACGCTGCCGGCGGTACACCGCGCAATAGGCGCCGCCGAGCAGCAGCACCATGGTTGGCAGCACATTGAACAAAGACGTGAAGAAGACGCTGAGGTCTCTCACATAGGCCGCCGCCAGCCCCGACACCAGTAACACCAGTGACGGCAGGAAATGGCTTACGCGTACAGCGGATAACTGAAACAAGGGTATCTCCAACCCGGCAGATCAATAATGGCATTGTGCCTTTACTTCATCGGCAGCGCACATGAATAGATGAATACACCAGATGTTTAACGGCAGGCGTGGAGCCAGGCTTAGCTTTTTCTGTGCATGGGGCTACGCGGCCCGGACGAGCGCTCACAAAAAAACCGCCTGCCGGTGAGGGCAGGCGGTTTTTGATGTTGCCAGCGCGGCTTAGATGGCCAGGCCGAAGTCTTCTTCTTTCATCGCCATCAGGTTACCGGCACCGGACAGCATGGTCGCTGCATGGGTGCGGGTACGCGGCAGGATACGCTGGAAGTAGAAGCGTGCGGTCTGCAGCTTGGCGGTGTAGAACGCTTCTTCGCCGGTGCCGGCGGCGAGTTTTTCAGCTGCCAGACGGGCGATATCAGCCCAGAAGTAGGCCAGGCAGGCGTAGCCCGAGTACATCAGGTAATCGACCGACGCGGCACCGACCTCTTCACGGTCTTTCATGGCGGCCATGCCGACTTTCATCGTCAGTTCGCCCCACTCCTTGTTGATCGCCGCCAACGGCTCGACGAATTCCTTGACCGATTCGTTGCCTTCCTGGGCCTGGCAGAACTTGTGCACGATCTTGGTGAAGCCCTTGAGCGCTTCGCCCTGGGTCATCAGCACTTTACGCCCGAGCAGGTCGAGGGCCTGGATGCCGGTGGTACCCTCGTAGAGCATCGAGATGCGGCTGTCGCGCACGTTCTGCTCCATGCCCCACTCGGCGATGAAGCCATGGCCGCCGTAGATCTGCAAGCCATGGTTGGCGGCTTCGAAACCGACCTCGGTCATGAACGCCTTGGCGATCGGGGTCATGAAGGCCAGCAATGCATCGGCCTTCTTGCGGGCTTCTTCGTCCTTGCTGTACTTGACGATATCGACCTGCTGCGCGGTGAAGTAGACCATCGCCCGGTTGCCTTCGGCAAAGGCCTTCATGGTCAGCAGCATGCGCCGTACATCAGGGTGGACGATGATCGGGTCAGCAGCCTTTTCAGGCGCCTTGGGGCCGGTCAGCGAGCGCATCTGCAGACGGTCGCGGGCGTATTTAAGACCACCCTGGAATGCCACTTCGGCGTGGGCCAGGCCTTGCAGCGCGGTACCCAGGCGAGCGGTGTTCATGAAGGTGAACATGCAGTTCAGGCCTTTGTTGGCCGGGCCAATCAGGTAACCGGTAGCGCCGTCGAAGTTCATCACGCAGGTAGCGTTACCGTGGATGCCCATCTTGTGCTCGAGCGAGCCGCAGCTGACGCCGTTGCGCTCGCCGATGGCGCCATCGGCGCTCGGCAGGAACTTGGGCACGATGAACAGCGAAATACCCTTGGTGCCAGCAGGGGCATCCGGCAGCCGCGCCAACACGATGTGGACGATGTTGTCGGCCATGTCGTGCTCACCGGCCGAGATGAAGATCTTGGTCCCGGAAACCTTGTAAGAGCCATCCGCCTGCGGCTCGGCCTTGGTCCGCAGCATGCCCAGGTCAGTGCCGCAGTGCGGCTCGGTCAGGCACATGGTGCCGGTCCATTCACCGGTGACCAGTTTGCTCAGGTAGGTGTCCTGCTGCTCGGCGGTGCCGTGCTCGGAAATGGTGTTCATCGCGCCATGGGACAGGCCTGGGTACATGCCCCAGGACCAGTTGGCTTCACCGACCATCTCGCTGACCGCCAGGCCGAGCGACTCAGGCAGACCCTGGCCGCCGTGAGCAACATCATGGGCCAGGCTCGGCCAGCCGCCTTCGACGAACTGTTTGTAGGCTTCCTTGAAGCCAGTCGGGGTCTGCACACCCGACTCGCTCCACTTGCAGCCTTCGAGGTCGCCAACGCGGTTCAGCGGCGCCAGCACGTTCTCGCAGAACTTGGCACCTTCCTCAAGGATCGCATCGACCATGTCGGGCGTGGCTTCCTCGCAACCCGGCAAGCTCTGGTAGTGCGCTTCATAGCCGAGCAGTTCGTCGCGAACGAAGCGAATATCACGCAGAGGGGCTTTGTATTCAGGCATTGCGATGAACCTCTTGAGGAGTCCGGTGGAGTGAGCGCCGACAGCAACCGGCACTCGGTCAAACAGTTGTTTGAAACTTACGTTTAGGTGCAAACAAAGTCAAGAAGGGACTATGGTGCCATTTACGTCGCGAAACATGGCGTATCTGCCAGGTGCCCGTAAATGCAACTGCGGGCCTGACTGCAGAGGGCCACCGAGCAGACAACGGTGTTGTCTGGTCAGCGCCATCGCAGTCAGGCCCGCAGAGGTTTCAGCGAGATCAGCAATCAGGCGTAGGTGTCGATGAAGCGGCCGAGCATTTCGTCGGAAGCCTTGGCGACCTTCACACCAAGCTCGACTTCAGTCTTGCCCAGCGCCAACTGCACCGTGCTGGTGGCCATGTCCATTTGCTGGCTGCGGTCGACGGCGCGCAAGCGCTCGGTCTGATAGTCGCTGGACTGGCTGGTGGCGGCACGTTCGACGGTGCCGTTGGCGATCTGGCTGGCGGCCTGATCAACGCGGTTCTGGCCCGCCTGAATGGCGCCAAGACCTGCGTAGTAGGCAGAACTACCGGTGATTTCCATGTCAAAACTCCGATGACGCTGGATAACGGACAAACTTCATTAAAGCAGGCCAACGCCGAAAAGGCCCGTTTAAATCGCTAATAGCCTAGTGCCAGATGATAGACCGAGGGTATGCGGACGGAGCTTAATCAAGCAGATCAAGCTGCAGATGTTCGGCCACGGCATCGGCGCTGGCTTGCTTGAGTTTGGGCACCCGCCCCAGGCACGGCGCGGGTAGGCGTTCGGCGAGGCTGGCCAGGTTTTCTTCCAGCCGCGAGGTGCGCGGCTCAATCACATTGGCCACCCAGCCGGCCAGCTGCAGGCCATCGCGGGCAATTGCTTCGGCACTTAACAGCGCGTGATTGATGCAGCCCAGGCGGACGCCGACCACCAGGATCACCGGTAGCTTCAGCGCGATCGCCAGATCGGACAGGTTGGCATGGTCCGACAACGGCACCCGCCAACCGCCGGCACCTTCGATCAAGGTGAAGTCGGCGCCCTCTGCCAGAATCCCCTGCATCGCCTTGAGCAAAGCGGGCACCGCCAGCGCCACGCCCGCTTCGCGCGCAGCCAGGTGCGGGGCGATCGCTGGCTCGAAAGCGAACGGATTGACCCGGTCATAAGGCAACTGGAGTGTGCTTTGATCGATCAGGGCAAGCGCATCGGCATTGCGCAGGCCCTTGCTGGTCACCGCGCACCCCGACGCGACTGGCTTGGCCGCAAGGGTACTCAAGCCTTGCAGGCGGGCCGCATGGAGCAAGCCGGCAGCGATGGTGGTCTTGCCCACGTCTGTGTCGGTACCGGCAATGAAATACGCTTGGCTCATGTCATTCCCCAGCCTGCAGCGGCTTGCGCAGCACGGCATACACCACCTGATAGGTGGCCGGCAGGCCGGACGGCTGGCGCCAGTGTTCGTAGGCCTGCAGCAAACCCTGCATGCGCGCCCGCCCCGTTAGGCCAGCCGGCCGGCCGGGATTGAGGTTATGCGCACCCAGCGCCTTCAATTCATGGGTCAGGCTGCGTACATCGGGGTAGTACAGCACCTGCGCACGCTGTTGCAGATCGAGCAGCTGCAGGCCGCTGCCGGCACATAGCCGCTGGTAATCGTCAAACCGGCGGAAGCGGTTGACGTGGATCATGCCGTCTACTGCCTGCCAACTGGCGCGCAACTCTTCCAGAGTGCCTACGCACAGGCTGCTGAGCGCCAGCACTCCACCAGGGCGCAACACCCGCTGTGCTTCGCTGAGCACGCTGGCGAACTGGCTGCACCACTGCACGGCCAGGCTACTGAAAATCAAATCGACACTGGCGTCCTGCAGCGGCAGGCGTTCGGCATCGCCGACCACGTGAAACTGCGCGCCACCTTGCTGCCGAGCGTGACCCAGCATGCCTTCGGCAATGTCCACGGCCACGCCGACAGCGCCGGCAAAGCGCTCGGCCAGCACGCGGCTGAAGTGACCGGTGCCGCTGCCCAGGTCGAGCCAGCGGCTTGGGGTCAGATCAGCCGGCAACTGCTCGAGCAAAGCCACACCGACGGCGCGCTGCAACGCGGCAACGCTGTCATAATTGGCAGCAGCCCGAGAAAACGACGCCGCCACCTGGCGTTTGTCAGGCAAGCCGCCCGGCAGGGTCGGATGGGACAGATCAGTCATCGCCGCTCTCGTGCAAAAAAATCTTGATGCCCGCCGCCAGGTCTTGCGGATATTCCAGCAGAAAGGCATGCGAGGTGTTTTCAACCAGACCGACCTCGACGTCCGGGACCAGCTCGCACAGCGCCTTGGCTGCCTCTGCCGGGACCAGCACATCGCTGCCGGCAAACAGGTGCAACTGCGGCCCGGTGTACTCCACCAAGGCGTCGCGGGTATCCAGCTTGCCCAACACCTCCAGGCCGCTCATCAGGTACAGCGGATCAGTGCTCGGCAAGCCGACATTGAGTTGCTTGAGCACGGCCAACTGATCCGGCGCACCCTGGGTGCACAGCGAGCGAAAGCGCTTCAGGGTGACCTGCAGATGGCTGCGACAGCCGTCGGCAAAGGTGCTGAAGGTGTCTGCCGGCATGCCGTGCGGCCAGTCGGCGCGGCTGACGAAACTAGGATTGCTGGCCAGGGTCAGCAGGCCGCAGCAGCGATCACCGCGTTTGCGTGCCAGCTCGCTGGCGAGCATCCCGCCCAGTGACCAGCCACCCAGCCAGGTGTCCTGGGGCAGGGTGCGATCAAGATGGTCGACCCAGGCCTGGACATCGCCGTCGGGCAATTCCGGCAGCGCCAGCAGGTCGACCTGCAAGCGCGGATCCTGCGCGCGCAGGCTTGCCGCCAATGGATACAGTGCAGCAGTACCCAGCCCCCAGCCGGGCAAGAGAATCAGGCGATTACGCATCGGCGCGCTCCAGTTGTGGATAACAGTCTGCCAATGCATTCAACAATAGCTGCACCTGCGCCTCGGTGTGCGCCGCGCTCAAGGTCACCCGCAGCCGCGCACTGCCGGCCGGCACTGTCGGCGGGCGAATCGCAGTCACCAGCAAGCCGCGTTCGCGCAGCATCTGCGACAGGCGCACAGCACGGCCGCTGTCGCCGATCAGGATTGGCTGAATCGGCGTCTGGCTGTCCATCAGTTGCAGGCCGATCTGCTCTGCCCCCTCGCGGAACTGGCGGATCAACGCGGCCAACTGCTCGCGCCGCCAGCTTTCGTCACGCAGCAGCTGCAGGCTCTTGAGCGTGGCGCAGGCCAGCGCCGGCGGTTGGCTGGTGGTGTAGATGTAGGGCCGAGCGAACTGCACCAGTGCCTCGATCAAGTCATCACTGCCGGCAACAAACGCACCTGCGGTGCCGCAGGCTTTGCCGAGGGTGCCGATCAACACTGGCACCTGATCCAGACCAAGGCCGAAGTGCTCGACGATTCCGCCGCCGTTGGCGCCCAGGGTGCCGAGGCCGTGGGCATCATCGACCATCAGCCAGGCATTCGCTGCGCGGGCGGTCGCGGCCAGTGCGGGCAAGTCGGCGAGATCGCCATCCATGCTGAACACGCCATCGGTAACCACCAGGGTATTGCCGGTCGCCCGCTGCAGGCGGCTGGCCAGGCTCTGCGCATCGTTGTGCAGATAACGATTGAAGCGCGCACCGCTGAGCAGGCCGCCATCGAGCAGCGAAGCGTGGTTGAGGCGGTCTTGCAGCACCGTATCGCCCTGCCCGACCAACGCGGTGATGGCACCGAGGTTGGCCATGTAGCCGGTGGAAAACAGCAGCGCACGCGGCCGCCCGGTCAGCTCGGCCAGGGCTTCTTCAAGCTGGTGATGCGGGGTGCTGTGGCCGATGACCAGATGCGAAGCCCCCCCACCGACCCCCCAGCGCTCGGCGCCGGCGCGCCAGGCAGCGATCACCTCAGGGTGATTGGCCAGGCCGAGGTAATCATTGTTGCAGAAGGCCAGCAGCGGCTGGCCATCGACCACCACCTGCGGCCCCTGCGCGGTCTGCAGCAGCGGCCGTTGCCGATACAGATCGGCCGCACGCCGTTCGGCCAGGCGCGCGGTGAGGTCAAAGGCCATTTCAGGCCGACGCTGCGTCGTAGAACATCTCGCTGCTGCGCTGCTCGACCAGGGCCTGCTCGATGGCTGCCTGATGCACTTCGTCAGCGTGCTCTTCGCGCGCTTCCGGCTTGATCCCGAGGCGGGCGAACAGCTGCATGTCCTTGTCGGCTTGTGGGTTGGCCGTGGTCAGCAGTTTTTCGCCGTAGAAGATCGAGTTGGCCCCGGCCATGAAGGCCAGCGCCTGCATCTGCTCATTCATCTGCTCACGCCCGGCCGACAGCCGTACGTGCGACTTGGGCATGAGAATCCGCGCGACCGCAAGCATACGGATGAAATCGAATGGGTCGACGTCGGCTTCTTCAGCCAGCGGCGTGCCGGCAACCTTGACCAGCATGTTGATCGGTACCGACTCAGGATGCTCGGGCAGGTTGGCCAGCTGAATCAGCAGCCCGGCGCGGTCGTCCAGCGACTCACCCATGCCGAGGATGCCGCCGGAGCAGATCTTCATGCCGGCGTCGCGCACATAGGCCAGGGTCTGCAGGCGCTCGCTGTAGGTGCGGGTGGTGATGATGCTGGTATAGAACTCAGGCGAGGTGTCGAGGTTGTGGTTGTAGTAGTCCAGGCCAGCCTGGGCCAGCGCGACAGTCTGGTCCTGGTCCAGCTTGCCGAGGGTCATGCAGGTTTCCAGGCCCAATGCCTTGACCCCTTTGACCATCTCCAGCACGTAAGGCATGTCTTTGGCCGACGGATGCTTCCAGGCCGCGCCCATGCAGAAGCGCGTCGAGCCGATGGCTTTGGCGCGGGCGGCCTCTTCCAGTACCTTTTGCACTTCCATCAGCTTTTGCTTTTCCAGCCCGGTGTTGTAGTGGCCGGACTGCGGACAGTATTTGCAGTCTTCCGGGCAGGCGCCGGTCTTGATCGACAGCAGGGTCGAGACCTGCACACGGTTGGGATCGAAATGCGCGCGGTGCACGCTTTGCGCCTGGAACAACAAATCATTAAAGGGCTGCTGGAACAGCGCCTTGACCTCGGCCAGGCCCCAGTCGTGACGTGTTGTAGCAATTGTGCTGGCGCTCATCGGCGTTTCCTTATCTAGGCTCTGACTGGCGCGCAGGCCAAGAAAGCCGCCAGCGCATCACGGATAGGCGCAATATTTACGGAAGGGCCATGGACTGTCAACCAATACTCAGATGGCTGGTTTACAAGTGTACAAATATTAATCAGATATGTTTGCTGTGTGATGAACACGCTTATCAGTCCTACCCGCTGTGCAGCGCCTGCGAGCAGGAACTGCCCTGGCTGGAGGAACAATGCCTGCGCTGCGCGTTACCGCTGGCCATTGCCGGCCTGCATTGCGGCCCCTGCCACCGCAGGCCACCGGCCTTCAGCCAGGTGATTGTGCCGTGGCATTTCGGCTTCCCGCTGGACAGCCTGATCAGTCGCTTCAAGCATCGCGGGCAGTGGCCCCTCGGTCGTTTGCTGGCGGGCTTGCTCGGAGATGCGTTGGCGCATCGCTACGCCGAAGGCTTGCCCAGGCCGGACTACTTGTTGCCAGTGCCTTTGGCGGCGCGTCGGCTGCGCCAGCGCGGCTTCAATCAGGCCGGTATGCTTGCGCGCTGGCTGTCAGGCCAACTGGGCATCGCCTACAACGAGCACTGGCTGCTGCGCACTCGCGACACCCCGGCCCAGCAAAAACTCGGCGCCAAGGCGCGCCGGCGCAATCTGCGTGAGGCGTTTACCCTGGCGCCAGGCGTTGATGTCGAAGGGCGGCACCTGGCAGTGGTCGACGACGTGCTGACCACCGGCGCCACTGCCCAGGCCATTGCCAAGCTGCTGCGCAAGGCCGGCGCCCAGCGGGTCGATGTCTATTGCCTGGCGCGCACGGCCAAACCTGGCCAGGCCTGAGCGGGCGCCGGGGTTGACTGATGACGCTACGGGAGGCAACTTCGCCAGTCTCACACCGCCTGGCTCAAGCGCATGTCTCTGCCCACCCAGCTCACCCAACACATCGCCCGCCGCCCGCAGCGCATCGCCCTGCTGCAGCACATCGCCGAACAGGGCTCGATCACCCGCGCGGCGAAGGCTGCCGGGATCAGTTACAAGTCCGCCTGGGACGCCATCGACGAGCTCAACAACCTTGCCGCGCAGCCCTTGGTCGAGCGCAGCACCGGGGGCCGTGGTGGTGGCGGCGCGCAGTTGTCGACAGAGGGCCAGCGCGTGCTGCGCCTTTACTTGCGCCTGCAAGCGCTGCAGGCGCAAGTGCTCGAGGCCGCCGAACACAGTAGCGACCTCGACCTGCTCGGCCGGCTGATGCTGCGCACCAGCGCGCGTAATCAGTTGCAGGGTGAGGTCAGCGCAGTGAGCAGCGAAGGTCGGCATGACCGGGTGACCCTGGCGCTGAGTGGCGGGCTGCAGATTCAAGCGCTGATCACCCGCGACAGCACCGAGCGGCTGGAACTGGCGCCAGGCAGCCAGGTAGTGGCCTTGCTCAAGGCCGGCTGGGTGCACTTGCTCGGCCCGGAGGACACCGCAGAACCAGGCAGCAACACGCTCGGCGCCACGGTCGCGGAAGTGCTCGCTGAAGAAGAGGCCAGCTGCGAAGTGCGCCTGCAATTGAGTAATGGCCAGACCCTCTGCGCTTTTGCCGAGGGCCAGTGGCTGACAGCTCATGGGGTGACCACCGGCAGCGAACTACGTGCGCAGTTCCATCCCGCTTATGTACTGCTGGGCGTGCCGGCCTAGCGCCCTCCGGTGCGCGGAGTAATGGAGTACCATGGTGCTCACGATGTCGCCCTGCGGAGCTCCAATGTCCCACCCTTTCGATACCCTCACCCCCGACCTGGTCCTTGATGCGGTAGAAAGCCTGGGCTTTCTCAGCGATGCCCGCGTGCTGGCGCTCAACAGTTACGAGAACCGGGTCTATCAGGTGGGCATCGAAGACCAGCAGCCGCTGATCGCCAAGTTCTACCGGCCGGGGCGTTGGACCGACGCACAGATCCACGAAGAACACGCCTTTACCGCCGAGCTTGCCGACTGCGAAGTGCCGGTCGTGGCGCCAATCAGCCATGAAGGCCAGAGCCTGTTCGAACATCAGGGCTTTCGCTTTGCCTTGTTCCCACGCCGCGGCGGCCGGGCGCCAGAGCCGGGCAATCTCGACCAGCTGTATACCCTAGGCCAGTTGCTCGGGCGCCTGCACAAAGTCAGCGCCACGCGGCCGTTCGTGCACCGTGAGTCGCTCGCTGTGGATAACTTCGGGCATGCCTCGCTGCAGACCTTGCTCGACGGCAACTACGTGCCCAAGGAACTGCTGCCAGCTTATGAATCGGTCGCTCGCGATCTGCTCAAACGGGTTGAAGCGATCTACGCGCGCACCCCGCACCAGACCATCCGCCTGCACGGCGACTGCCACCCAGGCAACATCATGCACCGCGAAGACGCCTACCACCTGGTCGATCTGGACGACTGCCGGACGGGCCCGGCAGTGCAGGACCTGTGGATGATGCTCGCCGGCAGCCGCGAAGAACGCCTGGGCCAATTGGCCGAGCTGATCGACGGCTACAACGAGTTCCACGACTTCGACCCGCGCGAACTGCCGCTGATCGAGCCGCTGCGGGCCTTGCGCCAATTGCACTACAGCGCCTGGCTGGCGCGGCGCTGGGACGACCCGGCGTTCCCGCGCAGCTTCCCCTGGTTTGGTCAGCCGCGTTACTGGGGCGATCAGATCCTTGCCCTGCGCGAGCAGATCTCGGCGCTGGACGAAGCGCCGCTGAAATTGTTCTAGGAGCAGGTGCAGGTCTGTCTACAATAGGTGCTGTTATTTAGCTACCTAAGCAAGGATTCGGCATGCACGCTGCAAACCCGCGTCGCGGGTATATTCTCGGCCTGACGGCCTACATCATCTGGGGCCTGTTCCCGCTGTACTTCAAAGCCATTCAGAGCGTGCCGGCGGTCGAGATCATCGTCCACCGGGTGCTCTGGTCGGCGTTGTTCGGTTCGCTGTTACTGTTGGTGTGGAAGCACCCCGGCTGGTGGCGCGAGTTGCGCGACAACCCCAAGCGCCTGGCAATCCTCGCCTTGAGCGGCACATTGATCGCCGGCAACTGGCTGACCTATGTCTGGGCGGTAAACAACGGGCGCATGCTCGAAGCCAGCCTCGGCTATTACATCAACCCATTGATCAACGTGCTGCTGGGCATGCTCCTGCTCGGCGAGCGTTTGCGGCGGCTGCAGTGGCTGGCGGTCGGCCTGGCAGCGGTCGGGGTCGCACAGCAGGTGTGGCAGGTCGGCAGCCTGCCGTGGGTGTCGCTGGTGCTGGCGCTGACCTTTGGCTTCTATGGGCTGATCCGCAAGCAGGCACCCGTCGCGGCACTGCCCGGGCTGGTAGTGGAAACCTGGATGCTGGTGCCGCTGGCTGCGGGCTGGCTGCTGCTGCACCCGGCTGCCAGCAGCACGCAGGGGGATTTCTTCAGCAGCACTGAAGCACTCTGGCTGATTGCCGCCGGGCCGGTCACGCTGGTCCCGTTGGTGTGCTTCAACGCAGCCGCGCGACACCTGCCCTACACCACCTTGGGTTTCCTGCAGTACCTGGCACCGAGCCTGGTGCTGTTGCAGGCGGTGCTGCTGTTCGACGAGCACTTGTCGTCGAGCACGCTGGTCGCATTCATGTTCATCTGGGCCGGTTTGGCGCTGTACAGCGTGGATGCCTGGCTTAAAGTGCGCAAGCGCACCTGATCAATAAATGACCAAAAGCCTGCAGACCACAGCTGGCGTGGCCTGCAGCAACCTCTCCAGAGGTTATCCACATGCTGATCCCCGCGCTTTGTGCACAAGCGCCTGATTACTGAGCGTTTTTGCTCAATCTTCGGCAAGCGGCATGGGCATTGGGCTGAAGCGGTACGCCCCCAGGTTACCCACAGGGACGTCCCCGTAAATCAGGGATAACCGCACCGCTCTGGCTGTGGACTATTCTTCGGCGCGCAGCTCAAGTTCGACCATCAAATCATCGGCCAGCGCTTCCAGGCTCTGCTGCAGATCCTCCAACGAAAGCGCCATCGGCAACGCCAGCAGCGCGTTGGCGTGGAACAGTGGCTCGCTGCTCATCGGCGCCGGGCGTACTTCAGTGGTGAAGCGCTCCAGATTTACCCCCTTGTCTGCCAGCAATCGGGTAATGTCGCGAACGATACCTGGGCGGTCATTGCCCACCAGTTCCATACTGATTGGCTTCCAGTTAGCCGCAGGCTCGGCGCCGCTCTCGGCGATCAGCACGCGGATGTTGTGGCTGATCAGTTGCTCCAGCGCTTTGACCAATTCAGCGTGGGACTCAGTCGGCACCGCCACCCGCAGGATCCCGGCAAACTGCCCGGCCATGCGCGACATGCGGCTTTCCAGCCAGTTGCCGTTGTGGCTGGCGATGCACTGGGCAATGCGTTCTACCTGCCCGGCCTGGTCGGGAGCGATCACGGTCAATACTAGGTGGTCCACTGCGTACTCCTCTGCCCTGCCAAGGTTTCAGCCAGGCCAAACATGGCGCAAAGGCTGGCAATCGAGTGAGTATAGGCAAGCTGTGGCAACCTGCCGCAGGGCAGTCCGAATGACTAATCGTGTACTGTTTCAAGATTTATCTGGAACAATCCACCTGTTTTTTGCGAACATGCGGCTTCCCAGCGTGACCCTATGCGACCAAATGGTCGCACAGCGACGCTTTTAGTCTGATGTTCACCCGCCTGCTGCTTCATGTAGTATGCCCCGACGCGGACTACAAAACGTCGCTGGATGTCTGCCGATGGCGCCTGTGAAAATACGCAAACCGCCCGCCAGCGCGTCTGGCAGGCCGCACCCAGCCGCCTGCGGGCATGTACTGGTGCGTGTTTGAAGAAGCGCTACAGGCTTAATACGATGAGCGAAATAGCTGAGCAGAGTGAGGCAAGCAATGACTGAACACGTTCAAGTCGGTGGCCTTCAGGTCGCCAAGGTGCTGTACGACTTCGTCAACAACGAAGCCATCCCAGGCACCGGCATCGTCGCCAAGGATTTCTGGCTCGGTGCGGAAAAGATCATCAACGACCTCGCTCCGAAGAATAAAAACCTGCTCGCCAAACGCGACCAGCTGCAAGCCCAGATCGACGCCTGGCACCAGGCGCGTCAAGGCCAGGCTCACGACGCCGCAGCCTACAAGGCATTCCTCCAGGAAATCGGTTACCTGCTGCCAGCAGCAGAAGACTTCCAGGCAACCACGCAAAACGTCGACGAAGAAATCGCCAGCATGGCCGGCCCACAGCTGGTAGTACCGGTGATGAACGCGCGTTTCGCCCTCAACGCCGCGAACGCGCGCTGGGGTTCGCTGTATGACGCGCTGTATGGCACCGACGCCATCAGCGAAGAAGGTGGCGCCGAAAAAGGCCAGGGCTACAACAAGGTCCGTGGTGACAAGGTCATCGCCTTTGGCCGCGCCTTCCTCGACCAGGCTGCGCCACTGGCTGCTGGCTCGCACGTCGACTCCACCGGCTACCGCATCGATGCCGGCAAGCTCGTGGTTGCGCTCAAGGGCGGCAGCAACAGCGGCCTGCGTGACGATGCACAGTTGATCGGCTACCGTGGCGAGGCCGCGGCGCCAACCGCAGTCCTGCTCAAGCACAACGGCCTGCACTTCGAAATCCAGGTCGACGCCAGCACCCCGGTCGGCAGCACTGACGCCGCCGCCGTCAAAGACATCCTGATGGAATCGGCCCTGACCACCATCATGGACTGCGAAGACTCGGTTGCTGCAGTCGATGCCGACGACAAGGTGGTGGTTTACCGCAACTGGCTGGGCCTGATGAAAGGCGACCTGTCTGAAAGCGTCAGCAAGGGCGGCAAGACCTTCACCCGGACCATGAACCCGGACCGCGAGTACACCGCAGCGAACGGCGGCAGCGTAAGCCTGCACGGTCGCTCGCTGCTGTTCGTGCGCAACGTTGGTCACCTGATGACCAACCCGGCGATCCTCGACGCGCAGGGCAATGAGATCCCGGAAGGCATCCAGGATGGCCTGTTCACCGGCCTGATCGCCTTGCACAACCTCAAGGGCACCACCACCCGCAAGAACAGCCGCACCGGCAGCGTCTATATCGTCAAACCGAAAATGCACGGCCCGGAAGAAGTGGCGTTTGCCGCAGAAATCTTCAGCCGCGTCGAAGACGTGCTGCAGATGCCGCGCAACACCATGAAGGTTGGCATCATGGACGAGGAGCGCCGCACCACGGTCAACCTCAAGTCGTGCATCAAGGCTGCGGCCGAGCGCGTGGTGTTCATCAACACCGGCTTCCTTGACCGTACCGGTGACGAAATCCATACCTCGATGGAAGCCGGCGCCGTTGTGCGCAAAGGCGCCATGAAGAACGAGAAGTGGATCGGCGCCTACGAGAACAACAACGTCGATGTCGGCCTCGCCACTGGCCTGCAAGGCCGTGCCCAGATCGGCAAGGGCATGTGGGCCATGCCTGACCTGATGGCGGCCATGCTCGAACAGAAGATCGCTCACCCACTGGCCGGTGCCAACACCGCCTGGGTGCCGTCACCGACCGCCGCGGTACTGCACGCCCTGCACTACCACCAGGTTGATGTGCAGGCGCGTCAGGCGGAACTGGCCAAGCGCGCGCCGGCCTCGGTCGATGACATTCTGACCATCCCGCTGGCAGCCGACACCAACTGGTCCGACGAAAAAATTCGCAACGAGCTGGACAACAACGCCCAGGGCATCCTCGGCTATGTCGTGCGCTGGATTGACCACGGTGTGGGCTGTTCGAAGGTGCCGGACATCAACAACGTCGGCCTGATGGAAGACCGCGCCACCCTGCGTATTTCCGCACAATTGCTCGCCAACTGGCTGCGCCACGGCATCGTGCGCGAAGAGCAGGTGCTGGAAAGCCTCAAGCGCATGGCGGCAGTGGTCGATCAGCAGAACGCTGCCGACAGCTCGTACCGGCCAATGGCGCCGAACTTCGACGACAACGTTGCCTTCCAGGCAGCGCTGGAGTTGGTGCTCGAAGGTGCCAAGCAGCCGAACGGCTACACCGAGCCGGTGCTGCACCGTCGCCGCCGCGAGTTCAAGGCGCGCAACGGGCTGTAAGTGGAGAATGCTGGGGCCGCTTTGCGGTCCCCAGCTTCACTCGATCCGCAATTCCTTCCTCACCAGCCGCAACAGCTTGTCCAGATCCGGCGGCTTGACCATGAAGTCCAGCACCCCAAGGTGCATCGCCTTGACGGCCTCTGGCACCTGCGACTCCCCCGACACCACCACAATGGGCAAATCTGCCCGCACCGAACTGCGAATCTGCTTGATCAGTTCAAGCCCATCCACTGGCCCCATGCGCAGATCGGTGATCATCATGCCAATACGCGGTTCACGCCTGAGGGCACGCAACGCAGCCAATGCGCTCGACGCACTGATGCAGCGGATACCTTTGCGATTCAGATACCAGGCCAGGGCCCTACGGCTGAGGATGTCGTCGTCGACCACCAGCACCAGCGGCAGTTGCGGCGGTGGCGCGCTGACCAAGGCCAACGCCTCGCGCTCGGCGTCACTCAGAATGTCGTCATGCTCAACCATGGTCTTCCCGTTGAAATATCGTCTGCACAGCGTATGACCACAAATTCGCCGAATGTGCTATCCGCCCGTGCAGCCAACGTCGCCGAACGGGCGTTATGCCCTCATAGACTTACGTCCAATGGGCACGAACCGGCCGCCAGCCGACCATGGGGACCGAGAACAACAAGGCCGACTTCACTATATATAGTTAGATATATATAGATCGGCACAGCGATACGGTCAGCTCATGAGTAAAAAGGACGCCTACAGCCAAGCCGGCAGAACCGCGGTGTTGCAGAACATCCAGGGCACATTGCAGTTCCTGCAGCGCTTTCCGCCGTTCAAGCAGATGGAACACAGCCATCTGGCCTTTATGGTGGAGCAGTGCCAACTGCGCTTCCACGCCAGCGGCGAAAGCATCATCAAGCCCGCCGATGGCCCGGTCGAGCACTTCTATGTCGTCAAGCAAGGGCGCGTCGTCGGCGAGCGCCAGCACGTCAGCCAGGCCGGGGTGGAAACCACCTTCGAGATCACCAGCGGCGAATGCTTCCCGCTGGCGGCCTTGCTTGGCGAGCGTGCGACCCGCACCGAGCACGTTGCCGGCGAGGACACCTTCTGCCTGCAGCTGAACAAAGCTGCGTTCATTCGCCTGTTCTCGATGTCGGATGTGTTTCGTGATTTTGCTCTGCGCGGCGTCAGCAGCCTGCTCGATCAGGTTAATCAGCAGGTGCGCCACCGTGCGGTAGAAAACCTTGGCAGCCAATATTCCCTGAACACACCGCTGGGTGAGCTGGCCATGCGTCACCCGGTGGTGTGCACTCCGGACATGCCCTTGCGCGAAGCGGTGCGCCTGATGCACGAACAGCAGGTCGGCAGCATCGTGATCATCGATCCGCAGCGCTTTCCGATCGGCATCTTCACCCTGCGCGACCTGCGTCAGGTAGTGGCCGATGCCAGCGCCGAACTGAGCGCGCCGATTGCCCTGCACATGACCGCCGCGCCGTTTTACCTGGCGCCGGATGCAACTGCGTTCGATGCGGCCATGGCGATGACCGAACGACATATTGCCCACGTCTGCCTGGTGCATGAGCGGCGCCTGTGCGGGGTGGTGTCCGAGCGCGATCTGTTCTCCTTGCAGCGGGTCGACCTAGTCCATCTGGCGCGCACCATCCGCCATGCGCCACGGCTGGACACATTGGTGTCGCTGCGCGGCGAGATCAGCCAGCTGGTCGAGCGCATGCTCGCCCACGGTGCTTCGTCGACGCAGATCACCCAGATCATCACCCTGCTCAACGACCACACCGTGTGCCGGGTGATCGAGCTGGCCCTGGCCGAGCGTGGCGATCCCGGCGTAGCATTCAGCTGGTTGTGTTTTGGCAGTGAAGGCCGCGGTGAACAAACCCTGTTCACCGATCAGGACAACGGCATCCTGTTCGAGGCCGACGATACTGCCCAGGCCGACGCCCATCGGCGCGCCCTGCTGCCGTTGGCGCAGTACATCAACCAGTGCCTGGCGCAGTGTGGTTTCAGCTTGTGCCAAGGCAATATCATGGCCGGCAACGCCGACCTGTGCCTGTCGCGCAGCGAGTGGGCGCGGCGCTTTGCAGGGTTCGTCCGCGAGGCCAGCCCGGAGAACCTGCTCGGGTCTTCCATCTACTTTGATCTGCGCGCGGTCTGGGGCGATGAGCAGGCGGTCGAACAATTGCGCCAGGGCATGCTTGCCCAGGTCCGCGACAACCGCATTTTCCAACGCATGATGGCCGACAATGCCTTGCGCCAGCGGCCACCAGTGGGGCGCCTGCGCGACTTCGTACTGACCCGTCAAGGCAACGACAAGGCCGCCACCCTCGACCTCAAGGTGCAGGGCCTGACGCCGTTTGTCGACGGCGCCCGTCTGCTCGCCCTGGCCAACGGCATTGGCGCCTGCAACACCCTCGAACGCCTGCGTCAGCTGGTCGCCAGAGAAGTCATCGATGCCCTGGACGGCGCCGCCTTCGAAGAGGCATACCACTTCATCCAGCAGACCCGCATGCAGCAGCATCAACGCCAGAGCCGCGCCAACCAGGCCTACTCCAACCGGCTCGACCCGGACAGCCTCAACCAGCTCGATCGACGGATCCTGCGTGAGTCGCTGCGCCAGGCTCAACGCCTGCAAAGCAGCCTGGCCCTGCGGTATCAGCTATGAGTCTGTTTACCTGGCTGCGCCCTTCCCTGCCTGCCGCCGTCGACCCGGCCATGCGCCAGCGCCTGGCGCAATTGCCCAGGCCAGCGCCGCTGGGCGTGCATTCGCTGCGCGAGCAGCGCTGGGTGGTCATCGACCTGGAAACCAGCGGGCTCAACCTAAACCGTGATCAGGTGCTGTCGATCGGTGCAGTGGCTATCGAAGACGGCGCCATCGATTTCAGCCAGCAGTTCGAACGCACCTTGCACCGCCCGGCGCAGAAGACCAACCCCAGCGTGTTGATCCACGGCCTCGGCCCGGATGCCCTCGCCGCCGGCTCAGCACCGGCAACGGCGCTGCTGGAGTTGCTCGAGTTCATCGGCGACAGCCCACTGCTGGCGTTCCACGCGCCGTTCGATCAGCACATGCTCGGCCGCGCCTTGAAAGACAGCCTCGGCCATCGCTTGCAGCACAGCTTTTACGACGTGGCCGAAATCGCGCCGATGCTCAACCCCGACACGGTAATGCGCGAGGCCGGCCTGGACGACTGGATCGGCCACTTCGGCCTGCAGGTGGATGAGCGCCATCATGCCAGTGCCGACGCCCAGGTCACCGCCGAGTTGGCCCTGATCCTGTTCAGCCAGGCCCGCCGGCAGCAGCTCGACAGCCCCCTGCAACTGAGCACGCGCCTGCAGCAATGGCGGCGGCGCAAGGCTCAGAGTCACAGTTGGTAATAGCTATCCGATAGACGTGGATTGCGTGCGGGCACCCGCCTCTGTAACAATCGCGAATAATTATCGTTAGTTAACGCATTCTTTCCGGGGAACGCTCTTGCCGTCTGCGCACAGTCCACACGCTGATCTGATCGGTGCGCTTTATCGCGACCACCGCAGCTGGCTGCTGGCCTGGCTGCAACGCAGCACGCGCTGCCAGCAACGCGCCGAAGACCTGAGTCAGGACACCTTCGTGCGCTTGCTCGGGCGTGACCAGTTGCCGGTGCCGCGTGAGCCAAGGGCGTTTCTTGCTGCAGTGGCCAAGGGTTTGCTGTTCGATCATTTCCGCCGGGCTGCGCTGGAGCAGGCTTACCTGGCTGAACTGGCGCAGGTGCCCGAAGCCGAACAGCCCTCGCCGGAACTGCAACTACTGATTCTCGAAGACCTCAAGGCCATCGACCGCTTGCTTGGCAAACTGTCGAGCAAAGCCCGCGCTGCGTTCCTGCACAACCGCCTGGATGGCGTGGGCCATGCCGAAATCGCCGAGCGTCTGGGCGTTTCCGTCTCCCGTGTGCGTCAGTATCTGGCCCAGGGCATGCGCCAGTGCTACATCGCTCTGTATGGCGAGCCGACGTGAGCACCAGCCCGGTCTCGAACAAAGTGCTGGACGCTGCAATCGCCTGGAAGCTGTGCCTGGACGACAGCCCCGGCGTGCCAGAGCAGCGTAGTGAGTTTCTACGTTGGTACGCTGCCAGCGAAGAGCACGCTCGCGCCTGGCGCCAACTGGGCATGCTCGACCAGCGTTTCAGCGCCGCAGTCGGCCCAGCGCGCAAGGCACTGCTGCAGTCGCGGGTCAGCTTGCGCCGGCGGGTTGGTACCCTTGGCGGCGGGCTCGCCAGCGTGCTACTGGTCGCCGCGCTGGTCCTGCAACTCGATGCACCGTCGCTGTCGCCAGGTTACTGGCTGGCCGATCAGCGCACCGCCACCGGCGAATTGCGCACCCTGCGCCTGGAAGACGGCACGTTGCTCAGCCTCAATACCCATAGCGCCGTGGATATCGATTTCGAAGGCAGCCAGCGCGTGATCGTTCTGCATCAGGGCGAAATCTCGGTTGAAACCGGCCATGACGACCTGCGGCCACTGCTGGTGCGTACCGATGATGGTCGCCTGCGCCCACTCGGCACACGCTTCCTGGTCAAGCGCGAAGCGCAAGGCACGCGTCTTGAAGTGCTCCAGTCGCAGGTCGCGGCAATGCCGTCCAACCGTGCAGATGAGCAGGTTCTGGCAGCAGGCCAGCAGGTCATGATGACGGCCAATGGCCTCAGCCAGATCAGCCCGGTTGCGGCCGGCGCCGATGCCTGGACCCGCGGCATGCTGGTGGTGGACAACGTGCGCCTGGCCGATCTTATCGCTGAGCTGGGCCGCTACCGCAGCGGCCATCTGGGCGTCGCGCCCGAGGTAGCCGACCTGCGCGTGACCGGCAGCTTCCCGCTGACCGATATCGACCTGGCACTGGCCTCACTGACCCCTGCATTGCCGGTCAAGGTCGAGCAGCGCACGCCATGGTGGGTCAAGGTCGTCGCGAGATGAGCCGCTAGCGGCAGCGCCGATAAATTTATTTCGACAGGCCCCTGTCACTTTTCAATTCTCGCTCGGCAAGGAAGCACAAAGCACTTATCCGTCGAGGAGCCGCTGCATGTCCCGTGCCGTTGATCGTATCCTGCGCCCCAGCCTGATGGCTCTGGCGATTGCCCTGTCTATCCCCCTGGCCAGCCCTGCTCTGCATGCTGCCGAGCAATCGCAACGCGCCTATGACTTGCCCAGCGCGCCGCTGGCGACGACCCTGAATCAGATCGCTAGCCAGGCGGGTATCGCCTTGGCGATCGACCCAGCCCTGGTCAGCGGGCGCACCGCGGCGCCGGTCAAAGGTCAGTACGATGCCCTCGGCGCACTGCAGGCGGCCCTGCGCGGCAGCGGCCTGCAACTGCAGCAGAGCAGCGTCGGCAGTTACAGCCTGGTGGCCACGCCGCAAGGCAGCCTGGCGTTGCCGGAGACCAGTATCAATGCCAACTCCAGCTATGAAAGCGCATGGGGCGCGGTCGACGGCTACACGGCGACGCGCACCGCAGCCGGCAGCAAGACCGACACCGCCATCGCCGAACTGCCGCGCTCGGTCTCGGTGATCACCCGCCAGCAGATGGACGATCGCCCGGTGCTCAGCCTCAACGACGCCTTGCGCTACACCGCTGGCGTACAAAGCAGCGGCTACGGCTCCGACTCGCGCAACGACTGGTTGCTGGTGCGTGGTTTTGTCCCGACCCAGTTCCTCGACGGCCTGCCGTTGCCGCGAGGCAATTACGCGACTCCCAAGATCGAGCCGTGGAACCTGGAGCGCATCGCCGTGTTGCGCGGGCCGGCTTCATCGGTTTACGGGCAGACGCCGCCCGGCGGTCTGCTCGACATGACCTCGCGCCGGCCGCGGGCGCAGAGTGCACACGAGATCGAAGTGCAGGCTGGCAGCAATCAACACAAGCAGATCAACTTCGACAGCACCGGCAAAGTCGACGAGCAAGGTGAGTTTCTTTACCGCGTCAGCGGCACGGTGCGTGACAGCAACTCCCCGGTTGATCACATTCCAGACAAGCGCTACAACCTGGCCCCAAGCCTGACCTGGAACATCAACGACGATACCAAGCTGACCCTGATCACTCAGTTCACCCGCGACGATACCGGCATTACCGGGCAGTTCCTGCCGCTGCAGGGCACCAAGCTCGACAGCCCGGCGGGCAAGATTTCCCACCACAAGAACCTCGGTGATCCGGACTGGGAATCCTACGACCGCACTTACTATCACCTGGGCTACGCCTTCGAGACCCGTTTGAACGATGTCTGGCAGTTCCGCCAGAACCTGCGTTACGCGCGCAACGAGCTGGACTTCAAGGGTATTACTGCAGGCGGTCAGATCTGGCCCGCCGGTCCGGATGAAGCGGTAAGCGCCGACGGCAACGTGCAACGCACCGCCGGTATCGTTGAAGAAGACATCAGCCAGTTTGCCGTGGACAACAACCTCCAGGCCGACTTCAACATCGGCGTCGTCAGCCACACCGTGCTGCTGGGCCTCGATCACCAACGTTCCGACAGCAATGCTCGCTGGCGCTGGGGCTCGGCTGGCGTGCCGGCGAGCAACATCCACAACCCGATCTATGGTCAGGACTTCTCCAACGTCCAGTACTTCGACATGTACGACTACGACCAGAAGACCCAACAGACCGGCTTGTACGTGCAAGACCAGATGGCCTTGGACAATTGGCGCCTGACCCTCGGTGGTCGTGAGGACTGGGTCCATACCGGCACCACCTTCCACAATCAGGGTGATGCCACCAGCACCCAGCGCGACAAGAAGTTCAGCAGCAACGCCGCCCTGAGCTACGTCTTCGACAACGGCATCACGCCGTATATTTCCTATGCCGAATCATTCCAGGCGGCCATGGGTTCAGTGGTTAACAGCACCACTGCCTTCAAGCCCACCGAGGGCAAGCAGTACGAGCTGGGCATCAAGTTCCAGCCACCGGGCAGCAGCGCGTTGTTCAGCGCAGCCGTGTTTGACCTGACCCAGGAAAACATCTCGGTTACCGAAGGCGGCGTGACCCGCCAGGTAGGCGAAGTGCGGGTCAAGGGCGTGGAGCTCGAAGCCACTGCCGACGTCAACGAAAACCTCAAACTGGTGGGTTCCTACACCTACAACGATAGCGAAATCGTCAAAGGGCTCAGCGCTGAAGAAGGCAAGCGCATGGCTCAAGTACCGCGTAACCAAGCCACTGCCTGGGCGGACTACACTTGGCACAGCGGTGCGCTGGACGGCTTCGGGGTGGGTGTCGGCGTACGCTATGTGGGCGATACCTACGGCAACACGATCAACAGCGACTGGGGCCATGTCGGCTCGTACACCGTCTATGACGCCTCCGTGCATTACGACCTTGGCCGCTTGAACAACTCCTTCAAAGGCGTAACCGTCGCGGTAGACGCCAAGAACCTGTTCAACAAGGACTATCTGTCGACCTGTGATGGCTACTACTGCTACTACGGCGACGAGCGCAACGTGGTCGCCAGCGTGAATTACAAGTTCTGATGCAACGCTCAGCGGGCCTGCCGCAGGCTGGCATGCCCACTGACGCCCTCGTCAAGAGCCCGAAAAGATGAAAAGCCTCACCATCCGCCGCTGGTCCACGGTCCATACCTGGAGCAGCCTGATCTGCACACTGTTCCTGCTCCTGCTGGCAATCACCGGCCTGCCGCTGATCTTCCATCACGAACTGGAACACCTGCTCGGCGACGCCCCCGTACTGCGCCAGATGCCTGCCGATACCCCGCACCTGGACCTGCAGCAACTGGTGCTCAAGGCCGAACAGTATCGTCCTGGCGAAGTCATGCAGTACTTCGGCTATGACGAGGACGAGCCCAACGGCGTCGTCGCCATCACGGCCGCCACGGCAGGCAGCGACCCCAACGACTCGCACACCTTCATGCTCGATGCGCGCACCGGCGAAGCCGTGCCCATACCGGCTGCCAACGGCGGCTTGATGATGACCATCCTGCGCCTGCACGTGGACATGTTCGCAGGGCTTGCCGGCAAACTATGGCTGGCGTTCATGGGCCTGTTGTTCGTCGTCGCGATCATCTCCGGCACAGTGCTGTATGCGCCGTTCATGCGCCGCTTGCCGTTCGCCAGCGTGCGCCAGGACAGATCGCCGCGCCTGCGCTGGCTCGACCTGCACAACCTGATCGGCATCGTGACCCTGACCTGGGCGCTGGTGGTTGGTGTCACCGGGGTGATCAGTGCCTGTGCTGACCTGGTCATCGCCGCCTGGCGCAACGACAGCCTGACAGCAATGGTTGCACCCTACCGCGACGCGCCGCCGCTGACCGAGCGTGCGTCGGCCAGCCAGCTGCTGCAGATCGCAACTGCCGCTGCACCGGGTATGCGTGCCGACTTCATCGCATTCCCCGGCACACGCTTCTCCAGTGAGCACCACTATGCCGTGTTCATGAACGGCGCCACGCATCTGACCTCGCACCTGTTCACCCCAGTCTTGATCGACGCCACCACCCTCGCCGTCACAGCAGTCGGCGAGCGGCCCTGGTACATGGACGCGATGGGCCTGTCGCAACCGCTGCACTTTGGCGACTACGGCGGACGGCCGATGCAGATCCTCTGGGCACTGCTCGACGTGCTGACCATCGTCGTGCTCGCCAGTGGCGTTTATCTCTGGTGGGGCAAGCGCCGTACCGGCGCGCAGGCCAAGCCATGAGCCATCGCTCGCAATCCACCTGGCGGATCTTTACCTGGCCTGTGCTGATCGCGCTGCTGGGTGCAGGGGGGCTGTTCGCCGCGCTGCTGGGTGACGATGGCTGGGATGTTCTGGCCTGGGTCGGCCTGGGCATTCCTGGCGTGCTCGGCGTGCGGGCACTGATCAGGCGCAGTTGAGTTATCTGGCTACAACCACAGCAGGTTTGCCGTACCTAGGATGCAGGGTCCCCCATGACAAGGAGCGGGCCATGCAACCTCTCGAACTTATCCAAACACTCACCGGCCAGATCAAGGCGCTGCTCGAACCCCTGCCGGTCATCGAGCAGCCGCTGCACAATGATCTGCAGACGCGACGCAAGCTCCACAGCGACCTGGCCAGCTACTGGTCAGAACTCAATACTCAAGGCTTGAACCGCAAGCAGTCGCTGATCGCCCTGCGCCAGATTTACCTGCTGGCCGAAATCGACCTGCGCATCACTGACGACACGCTGAGCGCCGATCAGGCCGCACCGCTGCGCACTTGCATCGAGCAACCGCGCGCCTGGCAACGCCAGCAGATAGCGGCAGCACACCGACCTCAGGTCTACCGGCCCCTGCTGGTGAACCTGCAGCCCAACTGGCGCAGCTACCTGCCGGGGGTGATGGTGATCGTCGCGGGCACCCCTGAGGGCACGCTGCTCGACGCCGACAGCGAAACCGGCGAGGCACTGCTGTGCTGCCTGTCACAAGGCATCGAGGTATTTCCCTCGCTCAAGGCCTTGCATGACGAACTGTGCGAACGGCTGGACGACCCTCTACTCAGCAGCACGTTGCTGCACCTGTACGCCGACCCGCAATCCGCCGAGCAGGCGCGTCTGGCTGAGCGTCTGCGTTATGAGTGGTATGCCGATGATCCGATCGAAGCGCAGGTACAGCAACTGATCGACACCCAGCGCCAGCGCCTGAACCTGCCGTCGCTATGGGGCGACGACCAGCCGTCATCGACCACCACGCGACACGCGCAGGTCATGGCGGCACTCAGGCTCGAGGATGATCTTGGTAGCAAGGCTACGCTGAACACGCGCTATTCGCGGTTACTGGAAAAACACATGCCGGCATGGCTGCGCGATGCTGACACGCAAAGCCTCAGCCACATCATGCAGACCATGCAGGAACTGGTGGTGGCCAGTGAAAGAGCAGCGGCTCCAGGCATCCCCACCCAAGCGCAGTTTATTCAGCAGAACGATCTCAGGACATGGACGCGAGCCCGCCTGCAAGAGCGCCTGCTCGATGATTTCGGCCTGCAACTGCTACCACAGGACATCACGGTGAGCATCACGCGCGCCCGCCAGGTCGGGCCGCAGCCCTACCCGTTCAACCCATCCCTGTTCATTACCTGGCAAGGCCTCAAACAGGTCGGCAATGAAACCATTGAGATGGTCACCGAGCGCTTGCCTCTGGACGATCTGGCCTTGGTCAACCTCGCCTGGTTCAATTACGACTACTGGTTGACCGCCCGTGTCAGCCATACCGAGGCACGCACGCTGCCCCCGGAGCTGACGCCGGCCTACGTGAAGACACTGGTGCGCAGCCTCAATGCCGGCGGGCGCTATGCAGATTTTCTCTACACCCAACTGGTCGACTCGCGCACGGGCCGCTGGCGCCTGCTGGCCCATAGGCGAATCAACCGCGCCCGAATGCGTGCCGAAGCGGTCAAGGCCCGGTATGCCGGGCACTTCGCCGAACATCGCGCCGAGCGTGGTTACCGCTGGGCAACGGCGGTACTGGACCAACCCCACAACGCGCTCCGCCCGCCGGTAGATGGCCATACGGTCGTGGTGCGGCAGCTACTGATCCAGGGCCATACGGTGCAGGGGGTGCTACTGATAAACACTGCTCCAGGCAGTGTGCCGTCGTTTCTCATGTACACCCCAGACGCGCCAGACCGACGCAACTGGCGCGAGTTTTCCAGCACCCGGCAATTGCTGCGCACCCTGCGCGACAAACCGGCGCTGCGCCAGTACCTGGCCGCTCGGCTACCACAAGTCGAGGAGAGCGAGCTGCAACGGCTGTTGCTCAAAGGGGGCCTGGGCAGTTCTCTACGCCTGCCAGCCATTCACGACGATTTGTTCTTCGCATTGTATATGGCAGAGGTCCGCGCCCAACTTGCAGCAGTCGACACCAGCAGCCGGACGACCCGCGAGGTCAATGTTCAGTCAGTCATCGACCTGTCCTGGCGGGTGCTGGACCTGATAAGCCTGGTACTGCCTGCCAAGCCCCTCATGGCGTTATCGATCGGGCGAATGATCCTGGACATCTGCGATGGCATCCAGGCACACCAGCGAGGCGATATGGAAGGCGTGTTGCGCCATCTCTACAACACCATCAGCCATGCCACGGATGCGGGCGGCAGCTTCTTCGCTACCAGCGTCCTGCGCCGAGCGCTGCGCGGCTTGCCCAAGCAACCGCCACTGCCATTGCCGGCCCGCTACCAAGTCAATGTCGATACCAGCTCGTTGCGCTATCGCATCGATGGTGTGCATGACATCGGTGTCTACGAGCAGGTTTCGGCGTTTGGGGGCTTGTCGTTGTACTTCGTCAGGGACAACCACGGCAGTCATTACAAAGTCAGCTTCGATGGCGAACGCTGGCGGGTTATCGACCCTGAGCAACCGGATGCCTATCTACAGCAGCCGATCAAACGCCTGCGCAGCGGCGAGTGGGTGATCGATTCACCTGTGCTCTGGTATGACGGCCTGCCAGATCTGGCAGCGTTGTGTCATGACTGCCTGCTCACGCCAGCCCGCGCCGGCACCCCTTTGAGCAGCGCAGCGGGCTTGCACGCTGATGGCCCGCAGCTGTACCTGCAGACCCGCAGCGGGCAACTGGGCTTGCGCAGGCATTTGCTGGCAGACCAGTACCACCTGCTTATTCCCCCGGCTGAGCAGACAGGCGTCAAGCCGTGGGCGGTGCTGCGCTGGCAGGCGGACGAGTGGCGCATCCGGGTGCGCCAGTCGGGCCGCAGCAGCGACTGGCTGGCGCTGCCCGAAGCCTATTCGGCGAGCCGCGGCAACAGCTGATCAATCCGCTTGTGCAAGGCGCTGTCACTCGGCCAGTTTCGCAGCATGCGCGCCCGGTCACGGGCATAGGCAGCCGCGAAGCTGAGTTGAGTGGCGTGCTGGCACATGGCGTCGAGGTCGATCAACGACCATTGGCCGTGCTGCCAGAACAAATTATGGCCTTTCATATCGCCATGGCTGATGCGCTCGCGGATCAACTGCTGCATCAACCTCAGCAAGGCCTGCAACTGCTCGTCGGGCGCATCGCCACTGGCGACGAAGGGCGCAAAACACTCGAGCAGATCCGGTCCATCGGCGAATTCGGTGACCAGATAGGCACGGCTGCGCAGGCCCATGACCCGTTGTTCAAGCACCGCCAGCGGCTTTGGCGTGGCGATGTCGAGAAAGCGCAGGCGCTGCCCTTCGATCCATGAATGCCAGGCCCGGCTCGGGCGCCAGAAACGCTTCAACCAGTGCACGGTGTTCTTGATGTTGTAGCGCTTGAGCACCAGCGGCCGGCCGCCAACGTCGACCCGGGCAACGCTTGCGGCGCCACCGGTCTTGTACAGGTGGCCTTGGTCGATCAGCGCATCGGCCTGCTCCAGCACCGGCTGCATGGCCGCCACTTCGCTACGATCGATAGCACGCAGGCCAGACAGGCTGCGTTCGACGCTGAACAGGGTGCACTCGCGACCGGCCTTGTCCAGGAAGTCCTTGAGGCGCCAGGCGCGAACCTTGTCGACCTGCTTCTGCAGGGCTTCCAGCGGCAGCGCATGCTCGCCGTTGGCCAGCAGGTAATGCACCAGCAGCTCTTCGGTGAACGGCTCCAGGCGCTTGGGCAACTGGGCGAAGAACACGCCGAGGTTTTCCAGCACGCGCGGGCGTGACAGGCATTGGCCAGGCGTCTCGGCTTTGATCCCGGCACCATCGATCAGGTACAGCTGGCCACCGTGGCGGAGCAGGTTATCCAGATGCAGATCAGCCTGCCACAAGCCCTTGGCGTGCATCTGCGCAACCGCCCCAAGCGCCTCTCCCAGCACCTGTTGCTGCTCATCGGCCAGCGGCGCCAGCGCCTCGACCTCAGCCCAGGCAGCGCCCAGGCTCTGGGCGTTTTCCAGGTACTCGAACAGCAGCCAGCCGCCCTCGCCCTCTTGCAGACCGTCAGCCAGCAGTTGCGCAGTGGTCAAGCCTTGCGCGGCAATCAGCTTGACGCCATCCAGCTCGCGCTGAAAATGCCGTGCAGCATTGCTGCCGACCAGCAGCTTGGCCAGCACCGGCTTGCCGCGCCAAATACCAGCACCGACGTAGCGTTGCCCAGGCAGCACCCGCAGCAGGCTGAGCAGCTGCAGCTCAGCGCTGCCAGCAGCATCGGCCAAGGTAATGTTCAGCGGCAGGCTCGGCGTGCGCCCAGCCGCCTTGAGTTCAGACAAACGCATCAACGGGCCTCTTTTTCATGCTGGCGGCGCACCAGCCGCTGCAGCCAGGTAGTCACCAGCGGGCTGTCGGCCGGTTGCTGCAGATAGGCCGCCAGCAGACTGCGCACATCGCCCTCGCTCCAGGCGCGGGCACGGCGCAGCAAAGGTTCCAGATCTTTCAGCCGGTCGCGCATGCCAAGCAGCAGCGGCCGGGTCTTTTCCAGGTCGATCAGTTGCGCCTGCCAGCCTTCGCGGCGCTCGCGCAGGAAGATGTGCTTGGGATAGAAGCAACCGTGCACCTGGCCGGCGGCGTGCAAGGTACGCCCCAGTTGGCCGCAGGCCTGGAGGATGCCCAGGCGTTTTTCGGCGGCCAGTTGCGGCCACTGCGCCAGCAGGCTGTCGAGGTCGTTCCACTCATCCAGGGCGCGAGTCATGAGCATCGCGCGGTGCTCGCCGTTGCCCTTGCGCTCACCGTAGAATACCGCCTGCAAGGCCGGGATCTTCAGCTTCTGGTAGCGCGTGATATTGCGAAACTCGCGGGCAAATGTCGGCTCACCGAAGGGCCGATGCAGGGTGCGAGTGAAGTAGTTGAGCTGGCGTTTGAGGTAGTAGCCCTTGCCCTCCAGCTCCAGGCGAAACACGCTGCTCCAGCCGCCACGGCCGGTATTGGGTTCGTCCACCGCATCGAGTTGCAGCGCCCACAGCGCTTCGAAATCGTTCAAGCCGTGGCGTTGCAGCAGGGCAAGCTCGCTGCTGGCCAGATAGTCGGTCATTCCCTTCCCTCGAAAAAGCGCACCACTTCGCGTACCCGTTTTTTGTCGCTCGCGTTTAACCGCTGGTGCCCGCGGTACTGCAGGTAGAAGCGCAGGCGCTGAGTCGCCGACAGGTGATACTTGGCGACCTTGTCCAGGCAGGCCAGGTCCTTGATCACTCGATGGCGGAGCATGAAGCCGCGCCAGAAATCGCCGGTCGGGCAATCGATGAAGAATAGCGTGCCCTGATCGTCCACCAGCAGGTTGCGCCACTTCAGATCGTTATGGGTGAAGTGGTTGTCGTGCATGACCCGCGTATGCCGGGCCAACTGACGGCTGACGTGGTCGACCCAGGCGCGGTCGGCCAGGCGCGGATCATTGCGCTTGGCCAGTTCGGACAGGTCTTCGGTACGCGGCAGCTCGCGGGTGATCATCGCCCCACGGCCAAAGGCCAGGCCATTGCGCTCCAGGCCCCAGCCGATCACTTCGGCGGTGGGAATGCCCCACTTGGCGAACTGCTTAAGGTTCTGCCACTCGGCCTTGATCCGCGGCCGGCCCAGGTAGCGGCGCAAGTGCTTGCCGGCGCCGGTATAGCGTTTTACGTAGTAGTACACGCCATCGCGCTGGATCCGCACTACTTCGCTGAGCGGGTCACGGGTCAGGCGCTCGCCGTCGATGGCGAACACTGCCTCGAGGCTGCCGAAATCTGCTGCCAGGTGTTGATACTCCGGCAGCAGCGTCCAGCCCGCCATCAGAGTGCATCCCCGTAGCGTTGTTTGCGCGCGTACAGTTTCTGCGCCTTGCCTTCGAGCCAGGCCAGCAGGCGCGCCTCCTCGGTGAGGATCTGACGCAGCGGCTGCTGAAAGTAACCGCGCAGGAAGCGCAGCTTGTCGCGTCGGGTCAGGCCGATATCCAGCGCCGAGAAGTACAGCGCGGCCAGGTCCTTGTCACGCCAGCGGCGGCTGATGCTGCTGCGGGTCTGGGCGCGGTGCAGGTCGATTACCGACAGTTTGAAGTCGTCGGCACTCACCGGGTGATCAGTATGCAGAAGGAAATGGCAGATGTAGCAGTCGCGGTGGTTGACCCCGGCGCGGTGCATGCCGCCGGTCATCTTCGCCACTTCGGCGACCAGCGCGTGTTTGAGGCGCGGCAGCGGCGGCTGCTTGAGCCAGTCGATGCTGAAGTCTTCCAGGCTGATGGTCGGCGCCAGCTCTTCGGTGATGATGAACGAATGCTGCTGCGCCGGATTGCTGCCGCGCTCGCCGTAGGCGACTGCGGTCATGGTCGGCACGCCGACTTCATGCAGGCGCTGGATGGCGCGCCATTCCTGGCCGGCACCGAGTACCGGCAGCTTGGCGCTGAACAGGTTCTTGAAGATCTCGCCCCAGCCGATGCCACGGTGAATCTTGACGAAGTAACCTGCGCCCTCGACCTCGGTGCGCAGCGTGCGCCGGCCTTCCAGCTCGCGGAACACTTCGCCCTGCAGTTGCTCGGCGGCCTCGAAGGCATCGCGCCCGGCCCACAGCCGTTGGAACGGCTGCGCCAATATCAGCTTCATGCGCGCTCCTGGTTGAGGATCACATCGGCGGCATGCTGCGGCATGCTGTAGAGGTCGGCGCTGTCGGCAAACGCCAGGCCATTGCGCGACCAGGCCGCACGGGCCTCGCCGTCTTCGAGCATGCGTTGCAGGTAGCGGTCGAGCTGCTCCTGCGCGAACGGCTCATCAAGCACCAGGCCGCTGTCGGCCTCGGCGATGTAATGGGCATAACCGCATACTTTCGAGACCAGCACCGGCAAGCCGGCGACCAGCGCTTCGAGCAGCACGGTGCCGGTGTTTTCGTTGTAGGCCGGGTGGATCAGCAGGTCAGCACCCAACAGGAAGCGCGGGATATCGCTGCGCCCCTTGAGAAATTGCACCTGCTCGCCCAGGCCCAGCCCGGCACTTTGCAGCTGGAACACTTTGGGGTCGTCCTGGCCGATGACCATCAGCCGGGTGCACTTGCGCAACGCCGCCGGCAGCGCAGCCAGCGCCTTGAGGCTGCGGTCGACGCCCTTGGTCTTGAAGCCGGAGCCGATCTGCACCAGCAGCAGGTCATCGTCAGCAAGCTTGAACTCCTGACGGAACTGCGCACGGATTTCAGCGGCGTTGGCCGGTGCCCGACGGTCCTGGGAAATCCCTGGTGGCAGCACATGAAAACGCTCCACCGGTGTACCGTAGTGTTTGATGAACAACGGCTGCTGCACTTCGGAGATCATCAGGATCTCGGTGCGGGCATCCTTAGCGAACACCGCACGCTCGTATTCGGCGAAGTGGCGGTAACGGCCCCAACGCCGGTACAGGCTGCCGCGCAGGGTCTGCGCCTTGTCTTCGAAGCAGCCGTCGGCAGCGTAGTAGACGTCCAGTCCGGGCATCTTGTTGAAGCCGATCAGGCGGTCGACCGGGCGCTTGGCCAGGTCAGCGGCCATCCAGGCGCTGAGCTTCTCGTTGCGGCGATGGTTGAAGATCGCCTTGACCGGCGCCACCAGCACTTCGAAGCCAGGCGGAACCTCGCCCTCCCAGATCAGCGTATAGACGCGGATCTGATGACCACGCTGCTGGCACTCCAGGGCAATGCGCATGAAGTCACGCTGCAGCCCGCCAAACGGGAAGTATTTGTACAGTACGAAAGCCAGTTGCATTAACGAACATCCTCAGCCAGCAGCAACGCGCTCAAGCGGCTCGCCACATGCTCGGGATTCAGGCGAGTGAAGCACAGCGGCCACTCGCGTTTGATATCGAACCGGCGCAGATCCTCGGCGCTCGGTTTATAGGTGCACTTCTTTTGCAGGCAGGGCGCGCAAGGGAAGTCGCTGGCCTGGTGGACCTGGACACGTCCGTAGGCGCCGGTCAAACCAGGGTTGGTGGGTCCAAACAGGGAAATGGTCGGTACATCCAGTGCTGCAGCCAGATGACCCAGGCCGGTATCCACCGCCACGCAGGCCTTGGCGGCGGCCAACACGCGAGCCACCCCTACCAGATTCAATTTGGGCAGTACCTGGCAATTACTCAAGCCCTGGGCGATGCGCTCGGCACGGTCTTTTTCGGCCTGATTGCCCCACGGCAGGCAGACCTGCAGGTTGCGCCGGCCCATGCGTTCGGCCAACTCGCGCCAGTAGGCCTCTGGCCAGTGCTTGGTTGCCCAGGTCGTGCCATGCAGGAACACCACGAACGGCGCCGTGGGTGGCAATTGCAGACGGTCGAGGTCCAGGCCGTAGTTGCCGATGCCTTCGGGCAGGTCGTAAGCCAGCGCCAGGGCAAACAGCTGGCGTAGGCGCTCCACCGCATGCTGGCCGACCGCAACCGACAACGGCCGGTCATAGAAGCGGCTGGACAGGCCTTCACGCGCCGAGAAGCGATCTAGCCCAGCCACCGGCGCCTTGACATAACGGGTCAGCCAGGCCGATTTGACCAGGCCCTGGGCGTCGATCACCAGGTCATACTGGAGCTCGCGCAGGCGCTGTTTGAAGGCTTTCCATTCACCGCTCTTGAGGGTCTGCCAGATGTTCTTGCGCCAGCGCCGGATCGCTACCGGAATCACCCGGTCGACCGCTGGGTGCCAGCTCGGGATCTCGGCAAAGCCCTCTTCCACCACCCAGTCGAAACGGATGCCGGGGATGGCGTGAGCGGCATCGGTCAGCGCCGGCAAGGTATGAATCACGTCTCCCAACGAAGACGTCTTGATGATCAGAACCCGCACTCAGTCGACCTCAGCCAGAACATCGATACGGTTCGGCCCAGCCAGATTATGCAGCGCGGCAATGACCTTGCCCGGCTCAAGCAGACGCAGGCAGTTGTAATGACCAAAGCGGCAGGTGCGGTCGAAGCACGGGCTGCATTCCAGGCCCAGGCGGACCACTTCGACCTGTTCGGCCAAGGGCGGGGTGAAGCCCGGCGAGGTCGAGCCGTAGACGGCCACCAGCGGGCGGTTAAGCGCCGCGGCGACGTGCATCAGCCCTGAGTCGTTGGAAACCACCGCATCGGCGCAGGACATCAGGTCGATGGCCTCGGCCAGCGAGGTTTCGCCGGAAAGGTTGTAAGACTCTTCGCGCAGGCCGGGGATCAACCGCTCGCGGATGGCTTCGCCAACCGGGTGGTCTTTCTTCGAGCCAAACAGCCAGACCTGCCAGCCCTGGCGGATCATGGCGTCGGCGACTTCGGCGTAGTGCTCGGCCGGCCAGCGCTTGGACTCGCCAAACTCGGCGCCCGGGCACAAGGCCAGGACCGGCCGGTCCAGCGCCAGGCCGAACTTGGCCAGCGCGGCGTCGCGGCTCGGCGCCTCGATCTGCAGGCTTGGCCGCGGATACGGCTGCGGCAGCTCGGCGCCGGGCGCATAGGCCAGGGCCATGAAGCGCTCGATCATCAGCGGGTAACGCGCCTTGTCCAGCTTGCGCACGTCGTTGAGCAACAGGTAGCGCATCTCGCCGCGCCAACCGGTGCGTTTGGGGATGCCGGCAAAGTACGGCACCAGCGCCGACTTCAACGAATTGGGCAACAGGATCGCCTGGTCGTACTGGCCCGCCAGCGACTTGCCGATCCGCCGGCGCGTGGCCAGCTCCAGCGCGCCGTGGCCGAGCGGGAAGCTCAAGGCCTGGCGCACTTCGGGCATGCGTTCGAGCAGCGGCCGGCTCCATTCGGGCGCCAGCACGTCGATCTCACACTCAGGGTGCTGCTGCTTCAGGCACTGGAACAAGGTCTGCGCCATTACCATGTCGCCGACCCAGCTGGGGCCAATGATCAGTATTCTCATGCTTTGTCCAGGAACGCTGGGGGAAAGTGCAGCACGGTCTCCCCTCTTTATATTCAGGCTAGGTGGCGTGCAGTGTACCACTCGCAGGCAAGCGAGGCGTTTCGGCACTGCCATCCTAGCGCGCAGCCACGCTGGCAGTGCCGGCAGTTCAGCTAAGGCCCAGCTGCGCCCAGATCCGCCGCACTTCGGCGCGTTCATTGGCGAACTGCGCGGCGTCGATCACTCCGGCCTGCTTCTGCAGGGCCTGGCGGTGCGAGGCCGAGCGAAACGCCTTGTACACTTCTCGCAGCAATATTGCATCGCTGGCCGGCACCAGCCCGGCCTGTTCGAGTTCTTCGAGGATGCGGATGTTGTCGGTCCAGCGCAGCAGCGCCGGGTGCGCGTGCGACCAGGCCAGTGCCGCGTACTGGACCATGAACTCGATATCGACGATGCCGCCGGCATCCTGTTTGATATCGAACGGCACGCCAGCCTCGAAGGCATTGCTGGCGGTGCCTGCCGCAGTCTGCTTGGTGCCCAGGCTGCCGCGCATCTTGGCGCGCATCTCGCTGACCTCGGCGCGCAGTTTGTCCAGATCACGTGGCTGGCCGAGCACCCGCGCCCGCACCGCTTCAAACGCGCTCGCCACGTCCTTGCAGCCAACCAGCACCCGCGCCCGTACCAGCGCCTGATGCTCCCAGGTCCAGGCTTGCCCTTGCTGGTAACGCTCGAACGCACCGAGCGAGCTGACCAGCAAGCCGGCAGCGCCCGAGGGACGCAGGCGCATGTCGACGTCATACAACTGGCCGGAGTTGGTCTGGGTGGTCAGCAGGTGAATGATGCGCTGGCCCAGACGGGTGTAGAACTGCGCGCTGTCGATCGGCTTGGCGCCGTCGGTTTCAGCCTGCGGATCGCCGTCGTGGATGAATACCAGATCAAGGTCAGAGCCGTGGCCCAGCTCGATGCCGCCGACCTTGCCGTAACCGACGATGATGAAACCTGGATCACACAGGCTGCCATCGCTGCGTTTGGGCTGACCGTGACGGGCCACGGTCTGGCGCCAGGCCAGGGCCAGCACCTGGTCAAGAATCGCCTCGGCCAGCCAGGTCAGGTAGTCACTGACCTTCATCAATGGCAGGTTGCCGCTGATTTCCGAGGCAGCCACGCGCAGGCTGTGCGCCAGCTTGAAGTGGCGCAGGGCTTCCATCTGCTGCTCGAGGTCGTCTTCGGGGATGCGGGTAAGCCGCTCGCGTAGCTCGCTGGCCAATTCCGGCGCCAGCGGCGGGCTGAACAGACGGCCCTCGTTGAGCAGCTCATCGAGCAGCAGCGGATAGCGGGCAATCTGTTCGGCGATCCACGGGCTGGCTGCGCACAGCGTCAGCAGACGGCGCAGGGCACTTGGGTTCTCGGTCAGCAACACCAGGTACGCCGAGCGCCGCGCCACCGCCTCGACCAGCGGCAGTACCCGCTCCAATACCAAGTCGGGATTGTCGTGTTCAACGGCCTGAGCCAGCAGGCGCGGGATAAATGCATCCAGGCGTTCGCGGCCCAGGCGCTGCATCGAACGCAGCTGCGGGCTGGCGCGCAGCCCGGTCAGGCGGCGCAAGGCATCGGCTGGCTGGCCGAAGCCGGCTTCTTCAAGCTGGCGGCAGGCGGCCTCTTCATCCTGGGCCTGCTCCCACAGCGGCGACCATTCGCCACCCACCACCAGTTCGCCCTCGGCCTCGTCTTCATCCGGGTCAGCGATGACCTGGCGGAAGAGCCAATCGATGCGCCCGCGCCAGTACATCAACTGGGCATGGAAGCTGTCCCAGTCGGCAAAGCCGAGGATGAACGCAACCCGCGCCCGATCGATGTCGCTGTCGGGCAACATCTGCGTCTGCCGGTCGGCAATGGCCTGGATGGCGTGTTCGGTATAACGCAGGAATTCATAGCCTTCGCGCAGCTCGGTAATCACTGCAGGCGGCAAATAGCCCTGCCCTTCAAGGGTGGCCAGCACCTTCAACAGTGGCCGCTGCTGCAGGCTCAGGTCGCGCCCACCATGGATCAGCTGGAAAGCCTGGGCGATGAACTCGACCTCGCGAATGCCACCGGCGCCCAGCTTGATGTTGTCGGCCATGCCCTTGCGCCGCACTTCCTGCTGAATCAGCTGCTTCATGGTGCGCAGCGCTTCGATTGCCGAGAAGTCCAGGTAGCGCCGGTACACGAACGGCCGCAGCATCTCCTGCAACTGGGCGCCGGCAGCCTGATCACCGGCCACAACACGCGCCTTGATCATGGCGTAGCGTTCCCAGTCGCGGCCCTGGTCCTGGTAGTACTGCTCCAGTGCATTGAACGACAGCACCAGCGCGCCGGCCGAGCCGTAGGGACGCAGGCGCATGTCGACGCGGAACACGAAGCCATCGACGGTGACCGGATCGAGTGCCTTGATCAGGCGCTGGCCGAGACGGGTGAAAAACTCCTGGTTGTCCAGCGAGCGCTTGACTCCCTCGGTCTCGCCGCCTTCGGCAAAGGCGAAGATCAGGTCGATGTCCGAAGACAGGTTCAGCTCGACCGCACCCAGCTTGCCCATGCCCAGTACGACCATGTGCTGCGCCTCGCCACTGCGGTTGCCGATCGGCGTGCCGAACTGCTGGCAATGCCGCGGGTACAGCCATTGGTAAGCCTGATCGATGCAGGCGTCGGCCATATCTGACAGGTCGCGGCAGGTTTCCCCCAGCGCCGCCTGGCGGGTAATGTCGCGCCAGATGATGCGCATCTGCTGAAGGTTGCGGGCCCGGCGCAGGTTGCGCGCCAGCTCTTCTTCGCTTTGCGCCGCCTGGGCCACTGCGGCAATCCGCGCGGTCATCTCGCCCGGCGCATAGGCCTGCTCCAGATCACCGCTGGCCAGCAGCTCGAGCAACATACCCGGCTCGCGCTGAGCCTGATCGAAGATGAACTCGCTGGCGGCAGCCACTTGCTCGAACTGCTGCCGATGCTCGGCGCTCAACGTAGACAGACCAGGGTCGTCCTGACTGCTCAGCGCCTCGTTCAGCAGCTGTTGGTTACGGGCGACCAGTGGTTGCAAGCCAGCGGGCAGATCGAGAGGCAAAGGCAGACGCATGGGCTATCCTTGATCGGCAACAAAGAGAGGGGTGTAATTGGCTACGGGGAAGCGGGACCGCGGTTGAAGTGTCATACAAAAGTTGTAAATAGCTGAAATCAACGAATCATTGGCATTAAACATCAAGATCCACCCGCCTCAGCTACATCGCCAACCAACATGAACGTTTTTCCCCACAAGCCAGGGTGCGACCAAACGTCGCATTTCTGTAGTATTACTACTACCCCGACCGTGTAAAAGCATGAAATGCGAAAGCTTTTGTAGTAAAACTACACGGCGCCGGGTCACACTCCGGTAATCCAAGAATTCACGACGTCTGCCCATAAGGCCAGTCGCAAACTCAGGCAGCCGATTCTGGTTGCCTTTCCGCCCTGGAGCAAGCCATGCAAGACCTCGATCCAATCGAAACCCAGGAATGGCTGGATGCCCTGGAGTCGGTCCTCGACAAAGAAGGCGAAGACCGCGCTCATTACCTGATGACCCGTATGGGCGAGCTGGCCACCCGCAGTGGTTCCCAGCTGCCGTATGCCATCACCACGCCATACCGCAACACCATCCCTGTCACCCACGAAGCACGCATGCCTGGCGACCTGTTCATGGAACGCCGCATTCGCTCGTTGGTGCGTTGGAACGCACTGGCCATGGTCATGCGCACCAACCTGAAGGATTCGGACCTGGGCGGACACATCTCGAGCTTTGCCTCCAGTGCCACCCTGTATGACATCGGCTTCAACTACTTCTTCCAGGCCCCGACCGACGAACACGGCGGCGACCTGATCTTCTTCCAGGGCCACGCCTCGCCTGGCGTCTACGCCCGTGCCTTCATGGAAGGCCGGATCAGCGAAGAGCAGATGAACAACTTCCGTCAGGAAGTCGATGGCAAAGGCCTGTCGTCCTACCCGCACCCATGGCTGATGCCTGACTTCTGGCAGTTCCCGACCGTTTCGATGGGTCTGGGCCCGATCCAGGCGATCTACCAGGCGCGCTTCATGAAGTACCTCGAAGCCCGCGGCTACATCCCGGCCGGCAAGCAAAAGGTCTGGTGCTTCATGGGCGACGGCGAGTGCGACGAGCCGGAATCCCTGGGCGCGATCTCCCTGGCTGGCCGCGAGAAGCTGGACAACCTGATCTTCGTCATCAACTGCAACCTGCAGCGCCTCGACGGCCCAGTGCGCGGTAACGGCAAGATCATCCAGGAACTTGAAGGCGTGTTCCGTGGCGGTGGCTGGAACGTCAACAAAGTGGTCTGGGGCCGTTTCTGGGACCCACTGCTGGCCAAGGACGTCGACGGTATCCTGCAACGTCGCATGGACGAAGTCATCGACGGCGAGTACCAGAACTACAAGGCCAAGGACGGCGCGTACGTCCGTCAGCACTTCTTCAACACCCCAGAGCTCAAGGCCATGGTCGAAGACCTGTCCGATGACGAGATCTGGAAGCTCAACCGTGGCGGCCACGACCCGTACAAGGTCTACGCGGCGTACCACCAGGCTGTGAACCACAAGGATCAGCCGACCGTCATCCTGGCCAAGACCATCAAGGGTTACGGTACCGGTGCTGGCGAAGCCAAGAACACCGCGCACAACACCAAGAAGGTCGACGTCGACAGCCTGCGTCACTTCCGTGATCGTTTCGACATCCCGGTCAAGGACGACGAGCTGGAGAACCTGCCGTTCTTCAAACCAGAAGAAGGCAGCGCCGAGGCCCGTTACCTGGCCGAGCGTCGCTCCGCCCTGGGTGGCTTCGTACCACAGCGCCGCGCCAAGAGCATGAGCATCCCGACCCCGCCCCTGGAAACCCTCAAGGCTATCCTGGACGGTTCGGGCGACCGTGAAATCTCCACCACCATGGCCTTCGTGCGGATCCTCGCGCAGCTGGTCAAGGACAAAGAGATTGGCCAGCGCATCGTTCCGATCATCCCGGACGAAGCCCGTACCTTCGGTATGGAAGGCATGTTCCGCCAGCTGGGCATCTACTCGTCGGTCGGCCAGCTCTACGAGCCAGTCGACAAAGACCAGGTGATGTTCTACCGCGAAGACAAGAAAGGTCAGATTCTCGAAGAGGGCATCAACGAAGCCGGCGCCATGTCGTCGTTCATCGCTGCCGGTACTTCGTACTCGAACCACAACCAGCCGATGCTGCCGTTCTACATCTTCTACTCGATGTTCGGCTTCCAGCGTATCGGTGACCTGGCCTGGGCCGCTGGCGACAGCCGCACCCGTGGCTTCCTGATCGGCGGTACCGCCGGCCGTACCACCCTCAACGGTGAAGGCCTGCAGCACGAAGACGGTCATAGCCACCTGCTGGCCGGGACCATCCCGAACTGCCGCACCTACGATCCAACCTACGGCTATGAGCTGGCGGTGATCATTCAGGACGGCATGAAGAAGATGACCGAAGAGCAACAGGACATCTTCTACTACATCACCGTGATGAACGAATCCTACCAGCAGCCGGCAATTCCGGCCGGTGTCGAGGAAGGTATCGTCAAGGGCATGTACCTGCTCGAAGAAGACACCCGCGACGCGGCACACCACGTTCAGCTGATGGGCTCCGGCACCATCCTGCGTGAAGTCCGTGAAGCTGCGAAGATCCTGCGCGAAGAGTTCAACGTCGGTGCCGACGTGTGGAGCGTTACCAGCTTCAACGAACTGCGTCGCGACGGCCTCGCCGTAGAACGCGCCAACCGCCTCAAGCCTGGCCAGAAGCCACAGCAGACTTACGTCGAGCAGTGCCTGACCGGTCGCAAAGGCCCGGTTATCGCATCGACCGACTACATGAAGATTTTTGCCGAGCAGATCCGTCAGTGGGTGCCGAGCAAAGAGTTCAAAGTCCTGGGTACCGATGGTTTCGGTCGCAGCGACAGCCGCAAGAAGCTGCGTCACTTCTTCGAAGTTGACCGTCACTTCGTGATGCTGGCTGCCCTGGAAGCCTTGGCTGACCGTGGCGAGATCGAACCGAAGGTGGTAGCTGATGCCATCGTCAAGTTCGGCATCGACCCGGACAAGCGCAACCCACTGGACTGCTGAGGAGTATTTTTAAGTGAGCGAACTCATTCGCGTACCTGACATCGGCAGCGGTGAAGGTGAAATCATCGAGCTGTTCGTCAAGGTTGGCGACCGCATCGAGGCTGACCAGAGCCTGCTGACCCTGGAGTCCGACAAGGCCTCCATGGAGATTCCGGCGCCTAAAGCCGGCATCGTCAAAGAGCTCAAGGTCAAGCTGGGCGATCGCCTGAAAGAAGGCGACGAACTGCTGGTTCTGGAAGCCGAGGGCGCTGCGGCGTCCGAGGCTCCGGCCGCTGCTGCGCCTGCCGCCGAACAACCGGCTGCCGCGCCTGCGCCAGCCGCCGAGGCTGCTCCTGCGCCGGCCGCAGCTCCTGCTGCTGCCACCGTGCAGGACATCCACGTGCCGGACATCGGCTCGTCGGGCAAGGCCAAGATCATCGAAGTACTGGTCAAGGCCGGCGACACCGTCGAAGCTGACCAGTCGCTGATCACCCTGGAGTCCGACAAGGCCTCCATGGAGATCCCTTCGCCTGCCGCTGGCGTGGTTGAAGAAGTGATCGCCAAGCTGGACGACGAAGTCGGCACCGGTGACCTGATCCTCAAGTTGAAGATCGCTGGCGCCGCGCCTGCTGCGGCCCCTGCCCAGGCTGCTGCCGCACCGGCCAAGGCTGAGGCTGCTCCGGCTGCCGCACCTGCCGCCGCACCGGCTCCAGCTGCTGCACCGGCCCAGGCTGCTGCCCCGGCTGCTGCCAGCAACGCCAAGGTCCATGCCGGCCCTGCAGTACGTCAGCTGGCCCGTGAATTCGGTGTCGAGCTGGGCGCTGTTTCGGCTACTGGCCCGCACGGTCGCATCCTCAAGGAAGACGTGCAGGTCTACGTCAAGGCGATGATGCAGAAGGCCAAGGAAGCGCCGGCCGCCGCCGGTGCAACCGGTGGTGCTGGTATCCCGCCGATCCCGGTGGTCGACTTCAGCAAGTTCGGTGAAGTCGAAGAAGTGGCCATGACCCGCCTGATGCAGGTCGGCGCTGCCAACCTGCACCGCAGCTGGCTCAACGTGCCGCACGTGACTCAGTTCGATTCGGCTGACATCACCGAGCTGGAAGCCTTCCGTGTCGCGCAAAAAGCCGTAGCGGAAAAGGCCGGCGTCAAGCTGACCGTACTGCCGCTGCTGCTCAAGGCCTGCGCCCACCTGCTCAAGGAGCTGCCGGACTTCAACAGTTCGCTGGCACCAAGCGGCAAGGCCATCATCCGCAAGAAGTACGTCAACGTCGGTTTCGCCGTCGACACCCCGGATGGTCTGCTGGTCCCGGTCATCAAGAACGTCGACCAGAAGAGCCTGCTGCAACTGGCTGGCGAAGCTGCGGCACTGGCTGAAAAAGCCCGTACCAAAAAGCTTTCGGCCGACGATATGCAGGGCGCCTGCTTCACCATCTCCAGCCTCGGTCACATTGGCGGCACTGGCTTCACGCCGATCGTCAACGCGCCGGAAGTGGCGATCTTGGGTGTATCCAAGGCAACCATCCAGCCAGTCTGGGATGGCAAGGCCTTCCAGCCCAAGCTGATGCTGCCGCTGTCGCTGTCGTACGATCACCGCGTGATCAACGGCGCCGCTGCTGCGCGCTTCACCAAGCGCCTGAGCGACTTGCTGGGTGATATCCGCACCATCCTGCTGTAATGCTGCAACTGCTGCCCCGGCACATGCCGGGGCAGCAGGCACCACTTTCGAGCTGCCACGCTCGTACCTCAACCCCGCCCCTGGCGGGGCTTTTTTTTGCCCGCAAAACTGCAACCCGCTGCAGAAATTCACACCCCTGCCGATAAACTGCCAATAGCCCGACATGGCCGCTTGCCAGCCTTCGGGACATGATGCAACCTTGCCAGATGCGCTGCCTGCTAGGCCCTGTCACCCTCTTCAAGCGAGTCTTCGATGAAAAGCCAACCCGATGCCGCGACCCGAGTGGCGGCCGAGGTCGTGACCCAGCTACCCGTGCCCTCGCGGCTGGGCATGCTGCGTTTCGAAAGGCTCAACGAAGCCAACTGGGCGATGCTCTACCTGGACCCCAACTGCGACCGCCAATTCGGCCTGCCTGCCGCTGAGCTGTGCGCGTTGGTCAGCTCGCCGTATGCCAGCCTGATGGAGCCCGAAGCACGCTATCGCCTGCATGACGAGATCCAGCTGCAGCTGTCGCGCCGTGGTCATTACCGGGTGCGCTACACCCTGCACGTTGGCCCGGCGCCATTGCGTTTGCTGGAGTGTGGCGAAGTCTACAAGCAGCATGGCCGGCAGCTGCTGCGCGGGTACCTGACAGTGCTTGATGATCACGCCGAAGACAGCATCAACATGACCGCCAGCGACCTGGAAACCCGCAACAACCGCCTGCAGATCGCTCTGCAACTGAACCAGCGCGCGCAGCAGGAACAGCTAGAGCATCTGGAGCGGGTACGAGCCCAGCAAGACTTGATTCTGCGCCTGGCGCGGCAGCGCTACAGCGCCGACAACTCGCTGCTCGAAGCCGCCGAGCTGATCACCCGCAGCGCCTGTGAAATCTATAACGTCGACTGCTCGAGCATCTGGTACCTGCATGACCAGCAGCTGGAGCCGATTACCGCTTGGTACCGGCTTGACCAGGAGCACCGCCTACCGGCCCCGATCGACGCCAGCCAGTTCCCCGACTACATCAAAGCGCTGCATGCCAGCCGCGCCATCGACGCGCACAACGCCAGCCACGACCCGCGCACCCGCGACATGGCGCAGAGCCTGTTCCCGGCCTCCGACAACGCCATGCTCGACGCCAGTATCCGCGTCGACGGCCAGGTAGTCGGCGTGCTGTGCCTGGAGCAGACCGGCATGCCGCGGGCCTGGCAGTCGGATGAAATCGCTTTTGCAGGCGAGCTCGCCGACCAGTTCGCCCAGGTCATTACCAACCACAACCGGCGTACCGCTGCCAGCGCGTTGCACCTGTTCCAGCGCGCGGTCGAGCAGAGCGCCAGCGCCTTTTTGCTGGTCAACCGCGACGGCGTGGTCGAGTACGTCAACCCAAGTTTCACCGCGATCACCCAGTACAGCACCGATGAGGTCCAGGGCCATCGCCTGTCCGAACTGCCGGCCCTGGAAAACCTCAGCGAGCTGCTGTTCGATTCGCCGTCGAGCCTGGATATGGGCAACAGCTGGCAGGGCGAATTCAAGAGCCGGCGCAAGAACCTCGAACCTTACTGGGGTCAGCTGTCGATTTCCAAGGTGTACGGCGACAACCGCGAGTTGACTCACTACATCGGCATCTACGAAGACGTCACCCAGAGCAAGCTGGCTCAGCAGCGCATCGAGCGCCTGGCCTACACCGACAACCTGACCAACCTGGGCAACCGCCCGGCGTTCATTCGCAACCTCGATGAGCGCTTCAGCCGCGACAGCGCCAGTTCGCTGTGCCTGCTGCTGGTCGACATCGACAACTTCAAGCGGATCAACGACAGCCTTGGCCACCAGACCGGCGACAAGCTGCTGGTGAGCCTGGCCCGACGCCTGCGCAACAGTCTGACCGTCGGCGGCATCCTTGCGCGCTTTGCCAGTAACGAATTTGCCGTGCTGCTCGACCACACCAGCCTGGAGGGCGGCCAGAGCATTGCCCTGCAACTGCTGCGCACCCTCGACAAGCCGATGTTCGTCGACAACCAGCTGATCAACGTCACCGCCTCGGTCGGCCTGGCCTGCGCGCCGCTGCACGGCAGCGACCCGCAGACCCTGATGAAAAACGCCGGCCTCGCCCTGCACAAGGCCAAGGCCAACGGCAAGCATCAGGTGCAGGTGTTCACCGAAGTGCTCAACGCCGAAGCCAGCTACAAGCTGTTCGTCGAGAACAACCTGCGCCGCGCCCTGACCCAGAACGAGCTGGAGGTGTTCTACCAGCCCAAGCTGTGCCTGCGCAGCGGGCGCCTCCTCGGGCTGGAAGCGTTGCTGCGCTGGAACCACCCGGAGCGCGGCATGATCCGCCCGGATCAGTTCATCAGCGTGGCCGAAGAAACCGGCCTGATCATCCCCATCGGCAAGTGGGTGGTGCGCCAGTCGTGCCGCATGAGCCTTGAACTGAGCGCCGCTGGCCTGGGTGACCTGCACGTCGCCATCAACCTTTCACCCAAGCAGTTTTCCGACCCGGAGCTGGTCAGCTCGATCGGCTCGATCATCAAGGAAGAAGGCCTGCCTTCGCACTTGCTGGAACTGGAGCTGACCGAAGGCTTGCTGCTTGAGGCGACCGAAGATACCCACCGCCAGCTGATCGAACTGAAGGCGTTGGGGCTGACCCTGGCGATGGACGACTTTGGTACCGGCTATTCGTCGCTGAGCTACCTGAAGAAATTCCCGATCGACATCATCAAGATCGACCGCAGCTTCATCAACGAAATCCCGGACAACCAGGACGACATGGAAATCACCTCGGCGGTGGTGGCCATGGCCCACAACCTCAAGCTAAAGGTAGTCGCCGAGGGCATCGAGACCCCTGCGCAGCTGGCCTTCCTGCGCCGCCATCGCTGTGACGTCGGCCAGGGCTACCTGTTCGATCGGCCAATCCCCGGCCGCGAACTGGTTGAGCGCCTCAAGCGCTACCCGCGCGGACCAATGGACTGACAGCTGCGTAATCCTCGGGCACTATAGAGTCCATTCGGGCCCCTTCGCGGGTAAACCCGCTCCCACAGGTACTCCACAGTTTTTGAAAGCTGTGGAGTACCTGTGGGAGCGGGTTTACCCGCGAAGAGGCCAACACTTATCTATCTGACATACAGAGGAACAGTCATGGTCCTGCGTTCGGAAATCCTGGTGAACAAAAACGTCCTGCCTACTGCGAAACAGGCCCTGCCTGGCCGCGAGACGCCCATGAGCCTGCCCGAGATGCATTACGTCTTCAACGAGACGCCGCTGCTTGGGCCGTTCTTCCAGAACGTCGATTTCGCCATCTTTGGCCTCGGTTGCTTCTGGGGCGCCGAGCGCCGCTTCTGGCAGCGCGAAGGCGTGGTCAGCACGGTGGTCGGCTATGCCGGCGGCTTCACTCCGAACCCAACCTACGAAGAAGTCTGCTCGGGCCTGACCGGCCACACCGAAGTGGTGCTGGTCGTGTTCGACAAGGACAAGGTCAGCTATCAGGAGCTGCTGGCGATGTTCTGGGAGCTGCACAATCCGACCCAGGGCATGCGCCAGGGCAACGACGTCGGCACCCAGTACCGTTCGGCGATCTTCTGCACCAGCCCCGAGCAGCTCGAGCAAGCCAACGCGAGCAAAGCGGCCTACCAGGCTGAGCTGGACAAGGCCGGCTTTGGCCCGATCACCACCGAGATCGAGCAGGCGCCAACGGTGTACTTCGCCGAGGCCTACCACCAGCAATATCTGGCCAAGAACCCCAATGGCTACTGCGGCATCGCCGGCACCGGCGTGTGCCTGCCGCCCAGCCTGCAAGGCAACTGAGGCCCGGCCATGAGCACGATGACCCTGTTCCACTCGCCGCTGTCGCCGTTCGTGCGCAAGGTCATGGTGGTGCTGCACGAAACCGGGCAACTGCCGCGGGTACAGTTGCAGGCAGTGAATATCAGCCCGGTGGCTGGCGACGAGCAACTCAATCAGGACAACCCGATCGGCAAGATCCCGGCCCTGCGCCTGGAAGACGGCACTGTGCTGCATGACAGCCGGGTGATCTGCGAGTACCTCGACAGCCAGCACGTCGGCACCCCGCTGATCCCGCGTGAGGGCTCGGCCCGCTGGCGCCGGCTGACCCTGGCGGCGCAGGCCGATGCGATCATGGATGCGGCGGTATCGAGCCGCTACGAGAGCTTCCTGCGCCCGCAGGACAAGCGCTGGAATGGCTGGCTCGAAGCGCAGAGCGAGAAGATCCGCCGCAGCCTGGCCAACCTGGAGCAGGAGCATCTGGCCGAGCTGATATCCGGGTTCGACATGGTCGCCATCGGCGTCGCCTGCGCGCTGGGTTATCTGGACCTGCGCCAGCCTGAGTTCGGCTGGCGTGAGCGCCAGCCCGGCCTGGCGGCCTGGTACGCCGAAGTGTCGCAGCGGCCTTCGCTGCGCGCCACTGCGCCAGCTGCCTGACTGACGGCAAAAGGGGCCGCAATGCGGCCCCTCTTTCAGCGCTGGCCTGGCGCAAACAGCAGGCCGATCTGCAGCGCCAGCCGGCGCCCCAGTTCACGTTCCTCCCTCATGCCGACCTCCCCACCCGCGACCAGTCCAGGCGCCGGGTCAGGACCATGAATACGCCGAGCAAGCCAAAGCACAGCAGCGAGCCCATCAACAGCGCGTAGTCCTCGGCGCTGAGCAACCCGAACAACATCGCGTAGAGCACCGCCAACCCGCCAGCGAAGCCCAGCCCGCGCCAGACACTGCGCAGCACGTGGCTGAGGTAGAAGCCGATCAGCAGCACACAAGCCGACGCCGATAAACCATAGGCAGCGCCAAAGCCCAGGTGCTCGGACAGTGACAGCAACAGCAGGTAGAAGAACGCCAACGCCACGCCAACCAGCACGTACTGCACCGGGTGCACGCTGAGGTTTTTCAGCACCTCGAAGAGGAAGAATCCGGCAAAGGTCAGAGCAATGAACAGCAGCGCATATTTGATCGCCCGCTCGCTCTTGAGGTACTGGTCGACCGGGTCGACAAAGCTCACGCCAAAGGTGCGCTGCTTGTACTCGCTACAGTCGGCGACCGTCGCACACTGGCGCAGGGCATCTTCCAGGTTGGTGGCAAAGAACGAGGTCTGCCAGTGGGCCTTGAAGCCATCACCGCTGATCTCGCGCCGGCTTGGCAAGTAACTGCCGACAAAGCTTGGGTGCGGCCAGTTGGCCTGCATGGCGACACTGCTGCTGCGCCCGATCGGCAGCACGTACAGCTGCCCGGTGCCTTGCAAGGCAAGCTCGAAGCCATAGGTGAACTCGCGCGCCTGGTGGCCATCGAACTGCGGCAACGGCACGTGCACACCGCCACGCATCCAGTCCAGGCCGGTACCTGCAGCGAAAGGCAGGCGTTGATCGTCCAGCTGCAGTTCCAGGTTGCTCTCGATGCCGCGGATGTCGCTGATGCCAACCACCAGGAACGGCTTGTCGAAACGGTAGTCCTCATAGTCCTTGTCGATACCCCAACGCTCGGAAAGCTTGAACCGCCCGGCTATCTGACTCTTGGCGTGGAACAGCCGCGCCTGATAGATGCCGCGGGCGCGCAGTTCGGTATCGATGTTGATGTCAGCGTCGAACGTCTCCGGCAGGAAGTACAACTGGCCGTTAACGGTGACCGTCTCCTGTACGCTCTGGCCGTCCTTGTCGATCCAGCGCCGCTCGTACTTGCGGTACGGCACCACCAGCAGTGGGCCGGAGATCAGCTGATCGAAGCTTGAGCTCTGGGCGATGTCGGCCAGCACATTGTCGCGCAGGTTCTGCCGGTCCTCGATCAGGCCACCGATCATCAGCAGCGGTATCAACAGCAGCAACATCAGCAAGGCGATCATGCCTAGCTTGAAACTCAGGGTCTTGTTCATGGGTGGAGGCTCCGTTGGCGATGGGCACAGTCTGTGCCACGCCTGTGGAGCCAGCAGGGAGCCAATGTGGAGATTGCGTGGAGATACTGTGGTGAGTTGCAGTTACCAGCTTCGCCGCCGACACCGCCGGGCCAGCTACGCTTGCCTTTCGCGACACGAGGCCGCTCCTACAGGGGCCGCGTCATGTCAGGTTCACGCGGATCCTGTAGGAGCGGCCTTGTGTCGCGAGAGGGTCGCGAAGCGGCCCCAGCAATTCAACAGACGCGCCGCAGCGGCAGCCACAACCTCACCCGCACGCCGCCTTCGACGTTATCCACCGCCAACTCGCCACCATGCAGCTGCATCACCTCGGCGACAAAGTTCAGCCCCCAGACCGCTGCTCTTGCGCCCACTGCCTGGTCGCGGCAGCGAATAGAAGCGCTCGCTGACGCGCCCTATCGCGTATTGCGGAATTGCCTCACCCTGGTTGAACAGGCTCAACGCGACCCGCTCGCCGCCCTGCTCCAGCTCGAACAGCAAAGTCCCACCCGCCGGGGTGAAGTCCAGTGCATTCTCGAGCAGGTTGGCCAACGCCTGGCGCATCAGGTACGGATCACAACGCAACCGCACCGCCGCTGGCACGCGCTGGCGCACCTGCAAGCCAGCGCTGTCGATACGCGCTGCGTGGGCCAGCAGCAACTCGTCGACCTGCGCCGCCAGCGCCACCTCCTGCTCATCCTCCAGAGCCTGCATCTGCTCGACCTGGGCGAGATTCAGCAAGCGTTCGATCATCTGCTGCAAGCGCCCGCTCTCGCGTTCGATATTGCTGGCAAAACGCAGCCGCTGCTCGGCGGGCATGTCGCCCTGCAGCAGCTCGGAGGCGCCACGAATGGCCGCCAGCGGGCTTTTCAGCTCGTGGGTCAGGGTATGCACATAGCGCTCGACATAGGCCTTGCCGGCAAGCTCGGTGCGCATCCGCTCGACTGCGGTGGCGAGTTGCTCGAGCTCGCCGCCCTTGTAATGCGGCAACGCCGCGCGCTGACCCTCGCTGACCGTCTGGGCGTAGTGGGTGAGCCTGCGCAGCGAGCGCGCCAGCCACCACGACAACAGCGCACCGACCAGCAGGCCGAGGATGATCAAGCCCAGGCCAAGATTGAGCAGGCGCCGCTCGGCGCGGTCGATGTACGGCTGCAGCGAGCTGTTGGGCTTGGCCACGGTGACCACGCCGATGATCTTGCCGGCATCCATGATCGGCGCCGCGACGTGCATCACCGAGGTGCTTTCGTCATCCGGATCGCTGCGTGAAGAGCGCGCACCGTATTGCCCGTGCAAGGTCAGGTAGACGTCGTTCCAGCGTGAGTAATCCTTGCCCAGATCGACCCCGGCCGAGTCGAGCAGGACGATGCCATTGGCGTCGGTCACGTAGATGCGGTGGCTGACCTGATTCTTCGCCAGCCCCCAGATCTGCGCGCCGGGGCGGCGCTGGCCGTACGATTCAAGCAACTGCGGCAAGCGGCTCTGACCAAGGGTCCCGGCCTTGACGTCGTCGTGGAGGATCTCCGCCAGCAGGTTGGCAGTGTCGACCAGGGTTTCTTCGGAAGCCTGGCGCACCACCGGGCGGATCTGCTCACGTACGGTATTGAGCAAAAAATAGCCAGCCAGCCCGACAAACAGGAAGTACACCAGAAAGATCCGAATACCCAGGCGCATCAGGCGTGTTCCGGGCTGCAGCTGTAGCCCAGGCCGCGGTGGGTCTGGATCGGCTCGGCGTCAGCGGCGACCTGGCGCAGCTTGGCGCGCAGGCTCTTGATATGGCTGTCGATGGTGCGCTCGTAGCCAGCGTCCCCCGCTACCCCCAGCGCGTCGAGCAACTGCTCGCGGCTGAACACCCGCTGCGGCTGCTCAAGCAAGCACTGCAGCAGGCGAAACTCGTGACGGGTCAGGGCCAGGCTGACACTGCGGTAAACGATCTGCATGCGCAGCGTGTCGATCTGAAACAGCGTCGCCACAGCGGGCGTTTCGCTGCGCGGCGCCATGCGCTTGAGGATCGCCCGCACCCGCGCGGCCACTTCGCGGGGGCTGAACGGTTTGACCACGTAATCGTCAGCACCGATCTCCAGGCCCAGCACCCGATCAATCTCGGCGTCGCGGGCGCTGAGAAACATCACCGGCACTTCGCTGAAGCGGCGTAGCTGGCGGCAGGTTTCAAAGCCACTGATGTCGGGCAGGCCGATGTCGAGAATGACCAAGTCGGCCGGCTGCAGGCGCTGGCGCTCGACGGCAGCGCTACCCAGGGTCACCCACTCGGTGCTGTGGCCGTCGGCTTGCAGAGCGTAGATCAGGGTGTCGGCGATGGCGGATTCATCTTCGACGATGAGGATATGGGGCATTCTTGGCGACAAGCCTCAAGCTGCAAGCTTCAACTAGAAGCGGATCGCGTGAACTTACACCGATCCGCTGTTTCTTGCAGCTTGTGGCTCGCAGCTTGAAGCTGCGCCGTCAGCACTCAGGCTTGCCAGCGGTAAACCTGCGCGCGGGGTTTACCGCCGCCTTGAACTCGCGCAGCGCCTTGGCGCCAATCAACAACGGATAATTGAAGCTGCTGCGGTCCGTCAGGTTGACCTCGACGGTACGCTTCTCGCCGCCCAGGCACAGCTCCAGGTCGACCACCGGCCGCCGCGCTGCCTCAGCGCTGTCGCCTTCGTCATCGTCCTCGTCGGCGCGGCTCTTGATCTTGCTGATGCGCGCAACCTTGTGCTCGTAGACCTTGCCGTCGGCATCCTTGGTTGCCAGCTTGAAGCGCACCCAGTCCTCGCCATCACGGGTAAAGCGCTCGATATCCTTGGCCGACAACGAGGCTGTCAGCGCACCGGTGTCCATCTTGGCCTTGAGCGTTTCACCGCCGATCTCCGGCAGGCTGATGTACTCGTAGCGACCATACAGGGTCGGCTCGGCGGCCATGACCGGCAGGGCGAGCAGCGATAACAGGGCAAGCAGTGGTTTCACGGGCTAACTTCCTTGAGACGGGACAGTGCTTAGACTGCACAAGCGCGATAGGTTCGTCGCAAGAGCTTATCCAACATAATGTGAAACATTTGTCCCGGTCGTAGGCCATTGGAAGTTTGGCGTAGGCGATAACCGCACTTATCATTGTCGACCGCTTATTTCACACAACAAGAGTCTCCTTATGCGTCGCCTGCTGACCGGCATCCTCACAACCATCCTGCTATTGCTCAACACCGTGGTGATGATCTGCCCGTTGATGGTCTTCGCCCTGCTCAAGCTGGTGCTGCCGGGCCGAGGCCGTGACTATGCGTCTGCAGGCGTGATGTGGATGGCCGAAACCTGGTCGGAGATCGACAAGGTCATTTTCGCCCTGTGCATCCCTACCCAGTGGGATATCCGCGGCGTCGACAAGCTGCGCCAGGACACCTCCTACCTGTGCGTGAGCAACCACCAGAGCTGGGTCGATATCCCGGCGCTGATCGAAAGCCTCAACCGCCGGGTGCCGTTCTTCAAGTTCTTCCTCAAGAAGGAACTGATCTGGGTGCCGCTGCTGGGCCTGGCCTGGTGGGGCCTGGATTACCCGTTCATGAAGCGCTACAGCAAGGCGTTTCTGGCCAAGCACCCGGAGCTCAAGGGCAAGGACCTGGAAATCACCAAGGCCGCCTGCGAGCTGTTCAAGCGCCAGCCGGTGACCGTGGTCAACTACCTTGAGGGCACGCGCTTCAGCGAGGCCAAGCGCCTTGAACAGCAGTCGCCGTACAAGCACTTGCTCAAGCCCAAGGCCGGTGGCGTGGCGTTCGTGCTGGCGGCGCTGGGCGAACAGCTCGACGCTCTGCTGGATGTGACCATCGTCTACCCGGGCGACCAGGCGCAGGGCTTCTGGGCCCTGCTCAATGGCAGCATCAGCCGGGTGATTATCGACATTCGCGTACATGAGCTGGACCCGGCGTTGTGGGCAGGCGATTACGAGAACGACCCGGTGTATCGAGAGACGGTACAGGCCTGGGTGAACCAGCTGTGGGTCGAGAAAGATCAGCGCATCGAGCAATTGCGCGCCGAGCTGCGTTGAGATCTCCTACAGGCGTTACGCAAACCCTGTAGGAGCGGGCTTGCCCCGCGAAGAGGCCGGTAAACACCCCCCAAAACCCCGATTAAAATCCAGACTTATAATCGGAATAAGCAATTCTTTGTTTGTCATCATCCATGCAGATGGTGCCGGGCAGCAGCTTCGCCAACGTCGATGCCGCCGCCAATGAAGTGATGGCCAAGGCCGGTGGGCAGTTCCTCGCCAACATCTTCACCGCCGCGTTTGTCGCTGGCAGCCTGGGTTCGGCGCTGGCCTCGCAGGCGGCGATGTCGCGCATCCGGTTCACCATGGGCCGCGACGGTGTGCTGTCGCAGCGCACCTTCGGCCACTTGTCGTCTCGCTTTGGCACGCCAGTGTTCGCCACCCTGCTGGTGTCGGCGTTCTCGCTGCTGGCCTTGGTGATCGACCTTGCCACCCTCGCCTCGCTGATCAGTTTTGGCGCGCTGGTGGCATTCTCGGCGGTCAACCTGGAGGTGCTGCGTACCCACCTGCTAATGGACACCAGCCAACGCACGCCGCTAGGCCTGCTGCGCTATGGCGTGGTGCCGCTGGTGGGGCTGAGCCTGACGCTGTGGCTGTGGACCAGCCTCTCGGCGCTGATCCTGGTGATCGGGCTGTGCTGGTTTGCCTTGGGGCTGGCGTACCTGGCCGTGCTGACTGCGGGCTTCCGGCAGCCGATGCGCTTGGTGGACTTCTCCGAGACAGGCTGAGCAATTTCTATCAGCCGCAGTCGAACAGGTGTGCAGGAAACGTCCTGACAGTTCTGCCAGTTGCGCAACGTCTCGCAGGCCGGGGAAACTGGGCTAATCAAAAACTCCGCGCCTGCGAGGCCAGTAACTTGAACAGACACCAGTATTATTATCAAGGTGACAAGCTCCAACTGGAAACTGACGGCATACAAAGCCGGACGTTGCTGCTGGCGGCCGATCAACCACTGGCCGAACGGCGCAGCGACACCTCGGGGTCTGAAAGTCATCTCTTGTTGACGGACCGCCAGCACTCACTGCTGCAACTGCGCGGGGGGCAGGATGAAGCTGCTTGTGTCTATACCGCCTATGGGCATGACGTACGGGCACCTTCAGCAGCGTCCCGCTTGGGTTTCAACGGAGAGCGGCGTGAGCGGTTGACGGGGGCGTATCTGCTGGGTATGGGGTATCGCGCGTACAACCCGAGGTTGCAGCGCTTCCAGAGTCCCGACAGTTTCAGCCCTTTCGCCGAGGGTGGTATCAACGCCTATGCCTACTGTCTGGGCGACCCCGTGAACTTCACCGACCCGACGGGGCATATTACAGTCGCTCAGTTGCTGTCAGTGAAATTGAAGAAGCCCGGGGCGCCTAAACAAACCAAGCGAATGCCAGATAAGCAACCCATCACCAAGAAAGCGCCGCGCACTCAACGCTCTGAGCGCTCAACCCGAGCCATTACGCCGAACCGCGAAACCCTCTACCACGAAATCGATGAAGGGCCCAAGTACACCAAAAAGGCTCCCGTGAGTTTCAGGCCGGGCTCTGACGCTCCAAACCGCAACAAGACAAATTCTGGCGAACGCAAGCAAACGGCAGTAGAGCTTTTCGAACAGCGTAGGCGCTTTTATGCCCGGATGAACACGGACGAATTCAAGCAGTACTACTTCGCCAGCGTTTATATGAATGAACTGGGGATCATTCACTCGGAAGGTATCCGGCTGATACGGATGAATGCGCTAGCAGCCTTGGCAACCAACGTCAACAGTATACGCAGTTCGTAAATGTATTCATGACGGTAAGCGACCGCTGCCGTTTGCCGTGTAACCTGCTCAGACTGACGGCTGAGTAGCCGGCGCCGGGGTGGTCCACAGGCTACCCAGGTTCTGCAGCAGCGAACCGGCGATGCCCTGCTGCCCGAGGTACTGCAGGATCAGCGGGGCGAACTGGCCGATCATGCCGGTATCCATGCCCAAGGCCTTAAAAGCGCTGTCGAGGTCGCTGCGATCTTCGACATTGTTGCCTAGTGCGTTGCTCAAGGCCGACTGTTTCTCGCTGTTCTTGCCGAGCAGCTCGCCCAGGCCGCTGAGGCCACCGAGGGCGTTGGCGCCGGAGAGCAGGTCCAGGCCTGGCACGGCCTTGGTCAGCCGACCGTAGTCGTCGCTGCTGAGATTGTTGCGCGCCAGACCGAGCATCGCGCCTGCGCCGCCCACGGCCTGTTCGGGGGTGATGTTCAGTTCGCTGCCCAGTGTATTAAGCAGGTTGGCCGATTCCGCGGGGGCCTGCACCTTGCCTTGGGTATTCTGGTTTTGCACCGCGGACACCGCGTTGGCGGCGTCGCTGAGGTTGAAGGCGAACGCTGGCGTGGCGGCCAGGGTCATCAGGGTTGCCAGGGTGAACGCTTTCATCGGGGGACCTCGTCGGCCGGAATGGCCTGGGAAACGAGGCATTCGACTGGGGGTTTGCAGGTTTGTTCCGGGCCGCGCATCGGGCCTGGGCGGGGTGGCCTTTAGCCCCTATCGTGGCGTCAGTCCTGGGGCTGCTGCGCAACCTCAATGTCATCCATGATCGCCTTGGCAAACGCGCTCAAGTAATCAGCCGCCCCGAGAAACTTATGGTCATCCTCCATATCCCCCTCACGCACCAGATGCTTGATATACCCCAGCAGCACCGACACCTGTTCATAGGCCTGTTCAAACGGCACTCCCGGCATCACCCGGAAAATATGGCTGGGCCTCTCGCCAATCTCGGAGAAGGTCTCGACGCCGACCGTGACCTCGGCTTTGGACTCGTCGCTCATCACTCACCTCCTTGGCGCCACTGCAGCATGTCGAACACATGCTCGACCAACGCTCGGGCAGTTTCGGTGCAGTGGCCGGCATTAGATAGCAGGTAACAGGCCCGGCGAACCCACATTCGCATGGCAATAGACGTCAATGGTGGTCGAGACGCCGCGCAACAGTTCGAGGGCGTGGGTCAGGGCGTCAGGGCGTCAGGCGGGTACAGCTCGGGGTGGATGGAGGCGTAGATGGGGGTGTTATCTGAGGATGGCGGTGGATCGGGTACGATTTTTTTCATGGCCACACCATACCGAGGTTAGAGCGTCACCTTTCTGCTCCCACGCATTAAGGCGACAGCTGTACGCGGGGTGGAAGACCAGGCGTATGGCGGACCCGGTAGACCCGAAGGCCTCACGCGCACAGCTGTCATAACGACAGCCATCCAACTAGTGTCCTGAGCGCTTAATTCATTAGCTTATTTTTCATCACACTCAGCTTTGCCATATGTACCGAGCTGATGATGGCCGCCGCAGTCTTTGTCCACTTGAACGGCTTGGCAGAATGCTCGTTATG